>Ga0180434_10002599_pt1 | contig 23828 bp, 21 predicted proteins | sample SS_ome_7_FD_132453 | JGI IMG/M metagenome (GOLD analysis project Ga0180434, IMG submission 132453) | Hypersaline lake sediment archaeal communities from the Salton Sea, California, USA - SS_1_D_2 metaG | ecosystem: Environmental > Aquatic > Non-marine Saline and Alkaline > Hypersaline >... | reverse complement strand
AGATGAAGGAGATGAAAGTAAAAGTCAAAAAAGCAATATTAGTTTAAAAAGTTTTAATTTAGATGATTTATTAAGTAGTGCATCTAGTTTAAATTCATCTAAAAATAAAAGTGAATTAAGTACAGGAGAGAATGATTCTCCTGAAAAAATAGAAAGTCTTCAATTAGATGATTCTCCAAAGAGTATAAGACCTTCCAAGAAACAAGGAGGAGCTAATTCCGATGTAGATGTTCTAAGTAATTTGGGAAGTTTATCTTCTCTATCAGATGATTCTTTAAGTAAAGAAAAAAGTGAGTCTCCAAAGGTAGAAAAAGAAGAAGAAAAAGTATTAGAAATTCCCTCTTCAACAGAAAAATTTGGATTAACAACTGCACCTACTCTTGATATTAATAAATTAAAAACAGCAATTAAAGACACAATTTCTACACCATCTCAATCAAAAATTAGTATTACAGTTAAAAAGAAAAAAGAAGAACCAAAAAAATTAGAATCTCCAATTAAAGAAGAAGAAAAAGAAAAAACTAAAATTAAGATTTCTAAAACTTCAACAAAAGTCAAAGAAGCAGCAATAATTAAAGATTTGACTGGAATGTCCTTATCAAATCCTAATCCCTTTTATAAAAGATTAGAGGGTAGAGATCCTAAATTATTTAAAACAGAGATAGATAAAAAGTATAGTGCATATTCAAGAATTTGTCCCTCTCATATTAGAAGACAACCAATTATTTTAACAGATGAAGAAAAAAATAGAATAGATAAAGATCATGCAGGTTCATATGATAAAGCTATAAAATATGGAACATCTAAGGAAAATGAATTTTGGTATATTTGTCCAAGATATTGGAGTTTTTCAGATGGAGTAAGTTTAACAGAAGAACAAGCAAAATCAGGAAAATATGGAAAAATTATACCACATAATGCTAAAAAAATTTCTCCAGGAGAGAATATTTATGAATTTACTGATCCAAAATATCATAAAAATTCAGCTGGAGAATATGTTTATTTAAATCCTGGATTTGAGAAGGAAGATAAACATCCTGATGGATATTGTTTACCATGTTGTTTCAAATCATGGGATAGCAAGGAACAAACTAGAAGAAGAGAAATTTGTAAACAACAATTAGATAAAAAAGATAAATCTAAAGAAGATAAGAAAGAAGAAGTAGAAGAAAAATTACCTATAAAAGCTAAATTAGATGAATATATTATAGGACCTGATAAATTTCCTATACCTGAAAACAGATGGGGTTATTTACCTATTTCAATTCAAAAATTTTTAGATGTTGATAATAAACTTTGTCAAGTTAGTAAAACAAATTCATCATTAAAACCGATGACACCTTGTTTATTAAGATATGGAGTTAATCCAGATAAGAATCAATCATTTATATCATGTATTGCAAATCTTTTTAGTGATTTTAGAGAGGGTAAATACATTTCAATAAAAGAAATGAAAAAAATTATAATTGAAGCTGTTGATATTGATAATTTTATTAATTTAAATAATGGTAATTTAATTCAACTTTTTAATGATGATAATAGTGAAATTGATATGGAAAAATATAAAACAAGTCAAATCTATAAAAATATTAATAAAGGTAAAGAAATAGAAGTTAAATTTTTCAAAAAATTAATTTCATCTTATGAAAATTTTATTAAATTTATGAATCAAGATGATATTATAATAGATTATACTTATCTTTGGGATATAATTTGTACTCCAAATCCTAAATTATTTCCAAATGGTATAAATTTAATAATATTAAATATTGAAAATAATGATATAACAGATAATGTTAGTTTAATTTGTCCTAGTATGATCTATTCTAAAGAACCTATTTCTTTATCCAAATTATCTTTAATGTTGATAAAATCTCAAAATTATTATGAACCAATTTATTTAATAGAAGATAGAAAGAAAGACATTAAATTAATTAAATTATTATCTTCAAATATAGTTACAAATAATTTAAAAAATATTATAACCACTATTAAATTAATAATAGATGATAATTGTAAATCTCTCCCAAGTTTACCTGGAGTTTATAAATTTTCTAAAAATCTTTCAGCACAAAGAATTTATAATTTAATTTCAAGTAAAGGATATGAAATAACTAAACAAATACTAAATTTTAATGGACAAATTATAGCTTTAATTGTAAATAAAGATGGAAAAGAAGGATATATTCCTACTGCTCCATCTGGAAGTTTAAGTGAAATAGAAATGGAATTTATGGATGCAGATAATCTATGGAAAAATTATCAGTCAACTAAAAATTTTTTAGAAGAAATTTCAGCTATATCTGATGATAGAATAAAAGTTAAACCTATTATTAAAGTAATTGAAGATGAGTTAATAGTAGGACTTTTAACAAATGGAAATCAATTTGTTGCTATTAACCCTCCTATTCAAGATACCTTTGGTTCAGATTTAAATATAATAAAAGACAATAATTATATTGGAGCAGATATAAAAATTCAAACATCAGAAGAAAAAGATAAAGAAAGAATAAAAATAATTCAAAATATAAGATTAGAAAGTGAGTTTTTTAATATATTTAGAAATCAAGTTAGAATTACATTAGGAGAGTTTAAAAATCAATTTAAGAGAAAAGATCTAGAAAAATTAATTAAAAAAGAAGATATGTTGTACTTAGTAAAATTAGAAAATATTTCAACTATTTTGAAAAAACTAATTAAAAATGTAATATTTTCAGAATATTCAGAAGAAGTATTATTAAATATTGGTAATATATCAAATTGTTTAAATAAAGATTTATGTAAAGATAAAGAATTTTGTTATGTTACTGATGATGATGAATGTAAATTAGTTATTCCAAAAAATAATCTATTGAATGGATTGGATAATGAAAATATATATTTTATAAGAATTGCAGATGAATTAATTAGATATAAAAGAATTAGTCAATTTATATTTGAACCAATAGCTTATTTATCGTTTGCTAAAATAAAATATAATTTAAATGAAAATGAAATATTAATGTTACAATCTTTAATTACCCAACAATATTTTGATAAATTGGATATAATAGATACAAACAAATATATAAAAAATTCAACATATGATACAGTTTATCCTAATAAAAGTAAATTTTATAGTAATACAATAAGTGAAAAATCAAAAGTCTTACCAGAAAAAGAAAAAGAAGAAACTATGGAAATTTCAGAAGTTAAAGAAGAAATTGTTCCTGGAAAAGAGATAAAAGAAACTATAGTTGAAGAAAAAGTAAATCAAGACGATATACATTGTGAAATTAATAAAAAAAATTTAGTTGGAAAGTGGAAATCTATGTTTCCTTCAAATACTATAGAATTATATTTTACATGTGATAAATCCATTTGTACCTATGAATTAATATTATATATCATTAAAGATTATAGTGAAGAAAATAGAAATTTAACAAAAACCGATCTTAAAAATGAACTTATTATTATATATCAAAATTATGAATCTATAATGCCTTATTTATTACAAATATTAGAAACTCAAGGAAAAGGATCTATAATAAAATTAGTTAAAAATGGATCAATTAATATGGAAGATTTATTACTATCAGAAGATTATTACTTAACTAATTTAGATTTTGCTTTAATTGCAATTCATTATAATATACCATTAATATTTTTATCATCTACTGTTTTAATTGAAAATAATAAAAGTTTCCTAATTGTTAATTCTACAAATAATGAAGATTATTATTTTGTTCGTACTCCTGGAGTTAGAACTGAAGGATTACCTGTTCAAAGATTATTTGAAAATAATGGATCATTAATATCTTTAAGATCTCTTAAACCTAAATTTAAAGAAGAAATAGAATCAGAAAAATCTTTCAGTTATGTTAATGACTATTTAAAAGTATTTGAAAAGAAAAAACCTAAAAAAATTAAATTAGTAATTAAAGAAAAAAAATAAATTATATTATTTGTATTTTTAATTTCTAAAAAATGAAAAATCTTGACCATCTTGTTTTATAATTTTATAACCATTTTTCATTAGCTTTTTTATAATTTCAATACATCTTACTTTATTATAATTCCATAAATCAAAATCCACAGAAAGATATGTAGGATATATTTTATCATTTAACATTTTTTCTAATACATCACATTCTATATTTTCTACATCTATTTTTAGTAAATCTATATGTTTATGATTTAATTCTTTCATAATTGAATTTAGACTTTTACAAACAATATTTATGGTTTTAGAACTTCTTCCTAGTGGTACTAGAGAACACGAAACAAAATTGTCATTTAATGGTAAATAAAATGGAACTATTCCATCTTTAATACTTAAACCATACTCATATAGAATTAGATTATCTCCTTTTACTTTATGAGATAAAATTAGAGGCCAATAATTTTTATCACCTCCACCAAATTGTATATTATTTATTGGGACTTTTTTACCATCTAAAACATCTTTAACATATTTTACATGTTCTATAGCTCTAGGTGTAGGATCAAAAATGTATACATAAGATTGAGTTTTATATGATAAAATAACATCATGTGAAATATCTTCACCAGCTCCTATACAATAAATTATACTTTTTTCATTTAATTTAGGTAAATCTAATGGATAATAAAATCCACCATAATCAGTTCCAAATCTTACTATATTATTCATATTAAATATATTATTATAAAATATTTAATATTATAAATTTTTATATAAAAAAATTTTTTTTAAATCTTATATCTAGTTGCCCAAAATGGATATATTAATGATTTTTGATTTCCAAAATTACTAAAAAATGTTTCATCTTTAATCATTTTGAACATTATTAAAATTTTTATTTCCATAACTTATAAAATGTATCATTTTATAAATTAAAAAATTATAAAGTTAATAATTTTTTAATTTTTTATGAATTATTATTTTTTGCAATTTCATTTTCCCGAACTTTATTTCCCTTTTTTACAGAAGATTTTTTAACTTTTTCTTCTACTTCTACAACTTTTTCTACTTTTTCATCTGCTACATCTTTATCAGATTTTTCTTTTTCTTGAATTGCTTTATCACCTGAAACATCCCGTTCTGACTTAAGTCGGTCAGCTCCAGAATCTGTAACATCAGGATTTTTTTTTGGTCTTCCTCTTTTTCTCTTTTCAACAACCTCATTTACAACTGCGTTCTCACGATCGTCATGGCGGAATGGTGGCATTATAACATTTTATAACATAATAAATAGTACTAAAAAAATAATTCTAAATATACCATAAATCATTTAAAAAAATTATTTGTTTTAAAATCTTTATTATCAAATAAAGTAGAAAGATTTTCAACACCATCAGAATATGGAATATTTTTAACTTCAAAACCATCATTAGGATTTTCAAAAGCTGGAATAAATTCATCTGTAAAAGTTTCTTTTTCTAATTCCAAATCTAAATTAATTTCTTTAAATTCAGATAATTCTTTCTCTAATTCTTCTATATCTCCTACTATTCTTTCTTCTTCTTCTTCTTCAAAATCTACTTTAAATTCATTTTTAATAACTTCTTCTTTAAATTCTTTTTCTTCCAATATTAATTTTATTTTTTCATCTATATGTTTTATTTGAATCTCTAACTTAATCTTATCTTTTAACAGTTTCTTTAAATCACACATCTATAATTATTTTATATAAATTTTAAATTAATAAATATTTAATTTTAGTTTAAATTTATTTAAAATTATAAAATTTATAATAAATAAATGATTTTACCTTTATCTAAAATTTTAGTTTATGAACTTTTTAGTGGTGTTGGATTTTCTAATACTTTATTTTCCTTAGAAACAGCTATTTATTTTGCTAATATATTAAAAAGAAAATTGTTATTAATAGTTAGATATCCATTATGTGATGCTGGTGAACATAATTGGAATTTTGGTCATTATTTAGATCTATTTTCAGATAAATATAAACAATATTTAAATTATGGATTTGAGGTTTTATACGGAGATATTGATGAAAAATTAATAAACTCACAAATCAATCCTTTAATCCAAAATTCTTTTAAACCTTTTGATCAAATAAAATTTAGTGAATTTGTATTTTATGATAAAAATGATATTAATATTGATTATGATGAACTTAAAAAATTTTGTAATTTTAGAACACCTTTCGCTATAGATTTTAAAGAATGGCTTAAATATCCTTCCATTTATATGCATGTATCTAACGCTTCTAGATGTTTTTATAATTTTTACACAAATCCTGAAAATTATATGCTTATGAATGATATCTGTAAATCCTTAACTATTCTTAAAAAAGAATTCTATCAATATTATGATACCTTAAAATTACCAGAAAAATATAATAGTATTCATTTTAGATTTGGTGATAAACAAATGGATAAAAATATGATTTACTTTTTAAGACAATCAGTTTGTTCAGATGATGATGATATTTGGATACAAATAGATCAACATATAAATAAATATTTTGATACAAATTTACCATTTTTAATTATGACCGACAGAAAAGATCATCCATTTTTTACAAAATTTTTTAAAAACAAAAAATATATTTTTACTGATGATTTAATTAATAAAGAAAAACTTACAAATTTATTTAATATTAAATCTACTAATGTTATTGAATTTTTAATTCAATATTTAATTTGTTGTAATTCTCAAAAATTTATGGGATCTGAACAAAGTACTGTTTCTAACTATATAAATTATATTCATTATATTAATAATAAATCAAGTAATCTATTAATTAATAGAATTATTAAACCAGCCTCCTTAAAAAATTATACATGGGAAGAAAATAATTTTCAAGGAGTTACTGCCTCATATTGGGCTTTCTTCCCTGAAAATATAATTAAAAAAAAAGAAAATAATACTCAATTAATTACTATGACTAATAAAGGATATATGCAATTTACTCAAAATTTATTATGTTCCATGAAAACTTGTAATTTTGCTGAAAAATTAAAAATTTATTGTTTAGACGAAGAATGTTATCAATTTTTCAAACTAAATTATAAGGAAAATACTGTAGAACTTGTTAATAATAATAATATTAATTTATCAGATTATGCACATTATGTTGCTCCTCAACAAGAAGATTCTGAAGAAAAAAAGAAATGGTCAGAACTAACCAAATATAAAATTTTAATTATTAATAAAGAATTAAAAAATGGAAATGATACCATATTTATTGATGGTGATATTGTTGTATTTGATAACTTTATTAATGACCTTAAAATACAAATTTCTGATTTTGATCTTTTAGTTCAAAATGATGAATTCCCCGGTTGGGATAAACTTTGTTCTGGATTTTTATATATTAAATCTAATGATAATACTATTAATTTAACTAATCATGAAAATCTTCCTAATTATCCTGAATGGTTGAATGATCAGCAATTTTTAAGAAGTATTAGACACAAATTACGATATAAATATTTAAATTTAAATCATTATCCTAATGGACAATATTGGAGAGAATTAAATCCTACTAATCCCAAAATTATTCATTATAATCATGATATCTCTGTCGGTAAAATTATGAGAATGAAATCATTTAATCATTGGTTATTAGATAAAAATACTTATAAAATGAAATTTAAAGATTGGATTAATTATAAAATTAATAAAAATGATATAATTATTAATTGTTCTGTTATTGATGGTTCAGATTCAATTTGTTATCCTCATATTGGTGTTCAAATAAATTATTTAAAATTCTCTCATCAATATAATGACATTAAAGAATTTATTAATAACGAAAATATAAATAAAAATCTATGTTTAAGTTCATTTAATATAAATACAGATCAAAAAAGAAGAGGTAATCTTAATTTAAATAGAAATGTTTTTTCAAATAATTTAAAAAATAAAAATTTTATTGAAAATAAAACTTTTGATCCAATTGAATATTTTAAAGAAATTGGTAAATATAAATTTGTTATTGCACCTGAAGGAAATGGTATTGATACACATAGATGTTGGGAAACTCTATATTCAAAGGGTATTCCAATACTAGAAGATAATCCTATTATGAGAGAAAAATGTAAAGATTTACCTATTTTATGGACTAATGATTATAAAGAATTATCAGAAGATTATTTAAATAAAAAATATGAAGAAATTTTAGAACAAGAATTTGATTTTAAATCTTTATTTCTAACTTATTTTGGAGAAAATATTAAAAGTCAGATATTAGATAGAAGCGAATTTTGGGCTACAAAATGTTCAGTAGATATATTATTTTATAATTATTATACTAATAACAATAAAAAATTAAATAAAAAAATTGAATTTTACGCTATTCCAGATCATAAAGGAATACCAATAGATGTAAAGATAAATGCTATTATTAATAAATCTAATGGTATTTTTATAGATGTAGGAGCATTTGATGGTTTAAAAGATAGTTCTACCTTACATTTAGAAAAATTTAGAAATTGGATTGGTATTTTAATAACTCCTGATAAAGAATTAGCTAAAAAATGTAAACATAATAGACCATCTGTTTTTATTGAAGAATATGCTTGTACTCCTGAACATCATCATAAAAATATGATTAAAGGTGATTTTTCTAATTTTTTAGGAACAGTTGATAATCAACTTTCTCAAAGCAGTGTTGCTCAATTTGCATATGCTGCCACTTTAACACAAATTTTAGATAAAAATTTTTTAGAATTTAAATCTAAATTTAATAAAGATTTAAAAAAAGATATTGATTTATTAAAAATCTGTACAAATATGTTTAATTTTGAAGCTCTTTATGGTTTAGATTTTAAAAAATATTCACCTAATTTTATTCAAATACAAATTCATATAATGGAAGCACAAAAAATATTTTTATTTCTACAAGAAAAAAAATATGTACCAGTGTCTAATTTAACCAATTTTAATTTACAAGATAATCCTAACTGGGATCAAAAAACCAACATATTTTTATTTAAAAAAAATTATTAAACTATTGAATTAATATAAAATCTGTATCAAAACAAGAATCATTTATTAATAATTTATATAAATCTTTTAAACATTTAACATCAGAATTTTTTGTAATATATTCTTCATGCCAAAAATTTGGTCTATGATTTATTTCTACAACTTCTACAGAACCATTTACTGAAATTACATAATCTATTCCTAAAATTGTATATAAATTTTCTTTAATATTACTTATTTCCTCTGAATAAATTTTTTTAACATCTTTCAGCGAATTAATAATTTCATTATTAATATTATTTAAATCTGGTATGTCATCTATAAAAAAAGTATCTGAATTATGCATATTGATTACATTCATTAGTTGTAAATGTTCTTTATTATCTTCTTTATTATTAAACTCAATTTTACTAATACATCCCCAATATTTTTTATGAAAATATAGATTTTCTTTATAAATTACAACTAAAATTCTTAATTTAAATCTTCTATTATTTATTAAAGCTGGATTAATCATACTTTTTTGTATTATTTGATTCTCTTTAAAAGTTAAATCATTTAAATCTTTTAATTTAAAAACTTTTACTCCTTTTGATAATGTAGTATTGGGATCTTTTAAAAAAAATAAATCATTATTTTGTAAATATGATTGATAAAAGGAATTATTTTTTAATTCTTCAAGATTTCTAAAAGAGATAGGAGAATATTTACTATCTTTCATTTTCTGATAAAATTCTAATTTATTATCCATACTATTTGTTTTATTCATATTTATAACTTTAAAAATAGTCATTCTTGGATTTTTTTCTAAAAAATTATCAACGATTTCTTCTTTTATATTTTTATCAGAATAAATTAATCCAAAAATTCCATCGCGAACACCATCTTCATTCAATAATGATAAAGCATCTTTAAAGACTTTTATATTTTTATCAGTATATATCTTAAACAATAGTCCTTTAATTAAATTTAATTCTGTCATTTAATTAAAGATATAATTAATCTTTATTTCTTTTTTGTACAATAATGTAATAAAACTATATTATAATAATCATGTTCCAATTCTTCTCTAAAATGTAAGTGATCTGTTCCACTAAACATCATAAGACCATTCTCATTACAATCACATGCTATACAATCTTCTTTTGATGGTTTAATTTCACTTCTACCTCCATGTTTTTCATTTTGAGTTTCTTTATGCCAATATATATTCCAATTACTACCTGGTGGTTTACTAATTATATATGAAACTGTAAATTCACAGGCTTCTCTATCTGTATGAGGATCTAATTTTGTTCCTTTAGTATAACATGACAAATATGTATATGTAGGTATCATCTCTCTACCAACTAATTTATTTATTAAAGGAAGACATTCTAAATGTAATAATCTACATAAAATTTCATCATTAGTTTTATATCTTTGAGCTTGTCTATCTCCTAATGGGTAAAATTTACTTTCAATATTATGATGAATATATCTTTTAAAAATATTATGAATATTAGGTGTTAATACGTTTTCACAAATACATGGATTATCTTCTCTTACTCTCTGCATATTAAATAAATTTTCAGGATTTAAAAAACTTTCTTTCATTTTAATTTGTTTTAAAACATTAATTGTAGTTTGTACTAATTCATCTGGGACTACATTAGCTATTTTAAATCCTTTAAGACTTAAAAGTTCATTAACTGGATTATTATAAAATTTATTAAGAACTTCAATATAATTTACATTTTCATCTTCAAAATGAACACTTTGTTCATTAGTTTGTCTAAAATTTTTAATTTTAAGAATTTGAGGATTGGTGTTACATTTTTCACGAACATAAATTGTAAAAAGAAAAATACCTATTTTATTATTATCTAATTCTTTATAATTTTTTATTCTTTCTTCAATTCTAATATTTGTATCACTATAACAATTTTGATAAATTATTACGTCTCCTGGATTCATATCAAATTCTTTATTTATTTTTGGAAATGTTAATTTAGTTGGACTTAAAAATCCTGTTATTGTAATTAATCTTTGTCCTTTATCTTTTGCTAATTCTTTACCTTTATCACTTTTTACATCAAAAGCATCTAAATGATTTTCGTGATTTTCACCTTTTTTATATTTAACAATTCTTAATTTTTCTAAATATCCAGGATCTAATCTTAATACTTGTGAAAATTTATTATACAAATCAGGCATATCCTTACTATCTATCCAAACTTCTTTCATTTCTTTCATATCCAGAAAATTACTATAGGTTGAAAGTTCAAATAAATCTTTATATGTCATAAAACTTTTATCTATTGGAACTTTTTGAATATCTATATCTATATCTTCTACTCCTGTTTTTAATGCTACTTCTCTCTTCATTTCAGACTCTTTTGGTTCAGGATATTCAAAAGCTTCGTTAATATCTAAATGTCTAAACCAAAAATTAAATGCCCATTTTTCTCCTTCAATAACAGGCATACCTGCATGTTCACTTAATTCATGTCTAATTAATGAATCTTCATAAACATTATCAAAAACTAATAATTTACCTTTTTCAGCAGAAACTTCCAAATCTAATTTGGTAAATTTAGTGCCTCCTCCTTTTTCTACTGTATTCAAATATACTAATGCTGTTTTTAATCTTTGTCCACCTAATTTCATATTTCTTCTTGCTCTTTCTGATCCATCAAATAACCAACCATCATAATGTTGTCTATATTCTCCATTTTTATCATAATAAATGATTTGTAATTTTTCAGCCTGATTTAAAGGAATTCCTACTAAATCCGATATTTTTTTTGAAATTTTTGATACAGTTTTATCAAAATTATGTTCTACCCAACAATTTTTTGCTGTTCTACCTTGAGAGATTTGTCCAGCTTTATCTCCTGAAACTAAAGCATCTTGTAATTGATTTTTAAATGTTTTAATCATATGATCACAATCTTTTGATGATAAAAAATTATCTATCGTAAAAATTTTAGGATCATCATGTAAATTCTTTTTTTTTTCATCAAATTTATTTATTTCTAAATTTTCTTTTTTATCTGTATTTATCTTATACTCTATTTCTTCAATCATATAATAAATAATAATTTTTTTTTTTTTAATTTATTACTTATTTTTATTTATTAATTATAAAACATAATTTTTTTCACCAGATGACTCTTCTCCTTTTGGACTATTTATATTACTGTGGATCATTTTGTTTTTGTCCTGGTAATTTTTTATCATTCCATTTAGATCCTTTAATTTGAAAACTTAAATTTCCTGGACAATCACATGTTGGTAAATAAGTTAATGGACCTGGTCCTCTATTACTTGATCTAAATATAAATAAATAATTTTTATTATCTGCTCTAGTGGCCACTTGTGTAGCTGCAATTGATCCTGGAGTAATCATAAATCCTGTTGCACTAGGTGCTGATCCACCTTTAGCATTACCTCCGAAATATCCTTTTCTTACTAAATCTCCATTTGAATCTTTAATATATCCCTGTGGAAAAATTCCATCCGTTGGTCCTGTTCCACTAAACATTACTTTTCTAGCTACAGCTGATCTTCCATTATGACTTCTGTATGAATTTCTAACCATATATATATGAAAATATAAAAAATATTTAAGGAGCACTGGCATAAATTCGTCTTAAATTCTGAACTGGTCTATTTAAAATTCCTCCCATCTTCTTATTTTGACATAATTCGGTTTTTCCTGTAACAGGATTATATACGGTATTTCTTATAAATGTTCCTGGTTTGTAATAACAACACTGATTTGTAGAACAACAATTAGGAGGATTAGAAGAATAAATACTAGTAGCTAAAATATTTATTGGAGTACCAATAGTAGGAGCTAATCCAGCTTTTTTATCTCCTCCACAAGTAGGTCTATTTGTAATTGTTTGATTTAACGCACTTGGCCAACCTCGTCCTGGTCCTCTTTTAACCGACATTTATATACTTAGTATAGACAATATTTTAAAAATATTTAAAAAAATATAAGTAAACTATATTATGGACGAAAATTTTTCTACAGAAGATAATTTAGATTCTTTTGTTAAAGCTGATGATGATTTACAAAAAACTGAAAATGGGCTTATATTTAATCCTTATAATCCCATTAATAAATATATTACTAAAAATAATCTAGAAACTATATTATCAAAATATGGAATTTATGAAAAAATTAATAATTATGAATTATATAAAAGAGCTTTTATTCATAAATCATATACAAAAAGACCATTCTTAGAAAATCAAAGTTTAAATATTACTGTAATGGAAAAACCATTTAATTGTTTACCTTTAAATACAAAATCTAATGAAAGATTAGAATTCTTAGGAGATGGTATTTTAGAATGTATTACAAAATATTATTTATATAGAAGATTTCCTAAAGCCGATGAAGGTTTTATGACAGAAAAAAAAATAGCATTAGTTAAAAACGAAAATATTGGAAAACTAGCCTATGATATGCAATTACATAATTATTATATAATTTCTAAACATGCTGAAGAAAAAAAAACTAGAACTAATCTTAAAAAATTAGGTTGTTTATTTGAATCTTTTATTGGAGCTATTTTCTTAGATTTTAATAAAAATGAAACTGAAAATAATGAAAATGAAAATATAGAATTTAAAACTGGTCCAGGATTTCAATTTGCACAAATATTTGTTGAAAATGTTTTTGAAAGTCATATTGATTGGAGTAAATTATTAAAAACTGATGATAATTATAAAAATCAATTACAAGTTAAAATTCAAAAAGAATTCAAAATAACTCCAGATTATATTGAAATTAACCATAATTTGGAAACTGGATATGAAATGGGAGTATTTCTATGTATAGGACAAAATATATGGGAAACTAATTTAGATAATGCTATTAACTTTAATCAATTTAATAGTTTTTTAAATATTCATAATTATTTAGAGAATAATGATAAAGTTTTCATTTTATTAGGAAAAGGTATTCATAAAATTAAAAAAAAAGCTGAACAAATTGCTTGTGAAAATTTTTTAACTCAAAATATGTGTTAAATTTAATAATCTTTTAATTCTATGGCTTTAGCTAATCTTCTTGCTTGCTCCATATTTGTAATAGGAGGAGCAAAACCACCCTTCCCACCAATTGCTACACCTCCTATTGTTTTTTGATTATGAGGAATAAAAAATAAACTTCCTATTAATAATATTATTATTCCAATTATTTCTTTTTTAGTAATTTTTTGTTTAAAATAAAATATTGATATTAAAGTTATTATTATAATTGTTGCTGTTTGCCATATAATATTTGTAATTGCTAAAGAAACTTTAGAAGTTAATGCTATATAATATAAATATCCAACTAAAATATAAAGTAAAATTCCATAGATTAAATAATAATTCTTTTTTGATTTTAATATGGCTTTTTCTAAAAATAATTGAGCAAAACTCTCTGCAGCTACCAAAGCTATTATTATACCAACCAATTTAAAATCTAATGATTTTAGAAAATTCATATAAATATAGATTGGATTTTTAAATTTTTTAAAAATAATATATTATATTAATGAGTGAAGCTCTTTTAGCTAAATTAAAAGTTAAACCTATTCCTAAACCTCAAGATAAATTAGAAGTTAAACTTAAAAAAGAACCTTTATCTAAAGAAGATGTTATAATTAAAAAAACTAAAATTAATGATAAAACAGGAGAGAATTTAATTGATAGAAATCAATTTTTACAATTAATTGGTAATACTGTTAAAACTTCACAACCAACTATACCAAAAACTATATCTAAAAAAATAGATATTCCTATCTCTATTCAAGATCAAAAAATTGTTGATGATATTAAAAAATTAGACTTAAGATTAAAATTAGAACCTTCTGAAGAAGTTCAAGAAATTGAAAAAGAACAACAAGAAATAACAAGCGACAAGCCCACCAAATCTAAAAAAATAAAAATATCTGTTAAACCTTCTACAAGAATTACATCAACTCCTATTGGTATCCCTTCTGAAGGACCTACCTCTCAATTAATTATTTCTCAAGAAACTATAGGAAATAGATTGCCTAAAAGTAGTGATAAAATTATTCTTAAAGCTTCTAATTATTACATGAATAATAGAGAAATTTTTATAAATTTTATTACTTCATTATTTGGTCCATATAAACAAGAAATTTTGAAAGATGAAAAAAATATGACATGTGATAGAGATGATTCTGGAGACTTTAACTTACTTACCCATCAAAAAATTGTAAGAGATTATATTAATTTATTTACTCCTTATAGAGGTTTATTATTATATCACGGTTTAGGTTCTGGAAAAACTTGTTCTTCAATTGGTATTGCTGAAGGATTAAAAACAGATAAAAAAATAATTATTATGACACCTGCATCTTTAAGAGTCAATTATATGGAAGAATTAAAAAAATGTGGAGATTTATTATATAAAAAAAATCAATATTGGGAATTTATAAATACAGATGGTAATGAACAATTAACTAAAGATTTAGCTTTTGTACTATCAATACCTGTTGAATTTATTAAAAAAAATAGAGGTGCTTATTTAGTTAATGTTAAAAAACCTAGTAATTATGATTCTCTAGGAAGTCAAGAAAAAATTAATTTAGATCAACAAATTAATGAAATGATTAAAAGTAAATATAAATTTATAAATTACAATGGATTACGTAATTCTCATTTACAAAATATGACCCAAAATTTTACTGTTAATCCTTTTGATAATTGTGTTGTAATTGTTGATGAAGCTCATAATTTAGTTTCAAGAATAGTTAATAAACTTAAAAATAAATCTGCATTATCAATGAAATTATATGAATATCTAATGACTGCTGAAAACGCAAAAATTGTATTATTAACTGGAACTCCTATAATTAATTATCCTAATGAAGTTAGTATATTATTTAATATTTTAAGAGGAAAAATTAAAACTTATAAATTTAAATTAGTCATAAATAGCGAAAAAAAATTAAATCAAGAAATCTTAAATAAATTATTTTTAAAATATGAAAAAGTCAATAAATTAATGGATTATTTACAATATCAACCTAGTTCAAATACTTTAATAGTTACTCAAAATCCTTTTGGTTTCGTTACTCAATTTGAAAAAACTAGATATGAAGGTGTTCATTTAGATACCGATTTATTAGATACTAATTTAACTCAAAAAGAATTTGTTACTTTAATAGCTAAAGTTCTTAAAAAAGCAGATATTAGTATTTCACCTGGAGGAGTTGAAGTTAATCAATATAAAGCTTTACCTGATACCTTAGAAGAATTTAAAAAATATTTTATTGATGAGAAAAATCAAGTTAAAAATGAAAATTTATTTAAGAGAAGAATTCTTGGCTTAACATCTTATTTTCCTGATATTGATGCACTTTTACCTAAATTCAATAAATCTATGAATTTTCATGTCGTAAAAATGGAAATGAGTGATTTTCAATTTAAAATATATGAAGAAGCTAGAGTTCAAGAAAGAAAACTAGAATTACAAAATGCTAAAAAACGCAAAAAAGGTGGTGATAATATCTATGATGATGCTGTATCTACTTATCGTATATTTTCCCGAGCTTTTTGTAATTTTGTTTTTCCCAGACCAACCATTCTTAGACCATTTCCTAACGAAGGAAATTCATTGGAAACTGCTATTATTGAAAATATTGCTAATGAAGATGAAATTGATGCTATTTCCAAAGAACAAGCTGCATTAGCTACTGAAGCTAAAATTGAATTAGATGAAGCTGAAGCTGAAAGTGGTGAAGGAAATAAAGTTTTTGATAAAACTTATGAAGGAAGAATAAAGGCTGCATTACATGAATTAGAAAATAAAAGTGATGAATTTTTAACTCCTGACGCTCTTAAAACATATAGTCCTAAATTCTTAAATATTTTAGAAAATGTATCAGATGATAAACATAAAGGATTACATCTTATTTATTCTTCATTTAGAACATTAGAAGGAATAGGTATTTTAAAATTAATATTTGAAGCCAATGGATATACAGAATTTAAATTAAAAAAATCTGTTGATGGAAATTATTTTATTGATATTGATTCAGAAAATAGAGGTAAACCAACATTTGCTTTATATACTGGTACTGAATCTGCTGAAGTTAAAGAAATTATTAGAAATATTTTTAATAGTAATTGGCAATTTGTACCTTCTACTATTACAGAAGAATTAACCTCTATGTCTAAAAATAATTATCTAGGAGAGATTATTAAAATATTTATGATTACTGCATCTGGTGCTGAAGGTATTTCTTTACAAAATGTTAGATATGTTCATTTAGTAGAACCTTATTGGCATCCTGTTAGATTAGAACAAGTTATTGGTAGAGCTAGAAGAATTTGTAGTCATCAAAATTTACCTTCTGAACTTCAAACTGTTGATGTTTTTCTATATTTAATGATCTTCTCTCAACAACAATTATCTACTGATGATTCAATTGAATTAAGATTAAAAGATAAAAGTAAAATTGATAATTCTACTCCTTTAACCTCCGATCAGGCTCTTTATGAAATATCAACTATTAAAGAAGATATTAATAAAAGTATATTAAAATCTGTTAAAGAAGCATCTATTGATTGTATCTTACATTTAAAAGGTGATAATAAAGAACAATTAAAATGTTTTTCTTTTGGTGACGCTCCACCCGAAAAACTCTCTTATTTACCATCTATTGAACAAGAAGAGGATGATTCAATTAGTAAAGGAAATAAAAAAGAAGTTAAAATATCTGCCGTTAAAGTTAAAGTGGATGGAGTTGAATATGCTTTTGATAAATCTACTGGTAAAGTATATGATTTACAAAGTTATATTTCTAAAAATCCAATACAAGTTGGAACTCTAGAAATTACTGGAAAATCTTATAAATTTAAAAAATTATAGACTAAAATTTATTTTGTATTCCAAAATTTAATAATTTGTCTATTTTTCCTAAAATATCATCTAATTTTTTATCTAATGTTTCTAAATTAACTTCTTCTACTCTTTTTAATTTATTTAAAAAAGTTTCTTCTAAATTTTCTTCTTCTATTATTTCTTCATTTAATTCACTTGTTACATTTTCTAACTCATTAGGTATTTCTTTTGGTAAATCTTTAATTTCTATTTCTGATCTTTCTAACGAATTATCTGCTTTTATTTCTATACTTTCATATTCAGAAACTAATGTTTTTCTTTCATCTATTATACTATTTAATCTATTATCTAAATCTTCTATTTTTAAAGGCTCATCATCTATTGGATCTGAAAAATCTATCTCCTGTGGTTTATTTCCATTTAATAAAGTATTTAACTCTGTTCTTTTTAGATTAAAAGATTCTTCTATTTGTTTAGCTTTGGCACTTTTATTATCTTTTAAAGTAGCTATTGAACGTGTAAAATTTTGCATTAGTAATTTATTTAATATTAATAAATCATTATTTTTACCACTTGATCTACTTTTTAAACTTGATATTTCAGTTTCAAATAATGTTTGAACTTTTCCAAATAATTTATCTGGAATATTATCAAATACATGTTGTTCTGCTAAAATACCCCACACTAATGCTTTATTTTCTTGAGAATCCAATTCCATTTAAAATATAAAAATAAATAGTTTTTATATTTTAATTAAAATAAATACTTCTATATTTTTCCATGTCTTTATCTGAAATTTTATTACTTGTAAAATAATCAAAATCTTTTTTCCCTTCTAATATTTCTGTAATAAAATAAATTACATATATACCACATTCTGTATTTCCAAATTGATGTTCAAAAGGATGATTATATTTATATTCTAAATTTAAATTTAATTTTTTTCCTTGATCCTGAATTCTTTTTGCCAAAATATTTATTTGTTTGGGAGGTTTATCACCTACACTATCAAAATAGTAAATTATATTTTTCGGTATATCTATAAACATACAAATCCAATGTGATCCACCTTTAGTATGAGGATCTGTATTAAATACAATTCCTATCTTTGTCTTATTTTTCTTTAAAAAACTTGATAAATTAAATTTACATAATTCTTCCCATACACATTGATTACTTTCATTTTTACTATCAAAATCTATTGGAGATGGTCCTAAAAAAGCAAAATTCTTATATGTATTTTCATATTGTTTCATTACTTTTTCAATATCTATACTAGATAACCAAGTATTTTTTCCCTTAGCTGTTCTCCAAGAACTAGGAGCAGTTGGAGCAAAAGTATAATTCATAAGTTCTTTATCAATATTATTTTCCATAAATTTTTGTTTTAACCAACAAGCTTCTGTACTACAAACATCATTTAAATTATTTTTTAAATCCTTCCATATTTCTAAAGATTTATTACTTTTAATTAACTTATGTGGATGTTTTTGATTCCAAATATTTTTTATTTTTATGAGAGATTCATCTGAATAACAAGTATAATTCTTTTTTTTTTTTTTTGGACTACATTTTAATTTTGTAAAAACAGATTTATTTTTATTTTTTTTTGTTATTGTCATTATATTATCTATATATTTTCTTTTTTTTCTATTCCTTTTCTTCTTAACTTTGGATCTTTTAAATTTATATCTTTTGTTTTTGGTAATAAATATTCTTTATTTTCTTTTTTGGTATTTATAACAAATTTATCCATCTTGATCTGTTTTTCAATAATTTTTTGTTGATTATATATTATACTATTATTTTCACTCAATGTCTTATTTTCTAATTTTTTATTATTTATTTTATTAAATGATAAGTCCATGTAATGTTCTTGTAATAAATCTTTTGTATCAACTTCTTTTAAATAACTTATTAAACTACTAATATATTCCTCATAATAATCTTTTAATATCTCATTTTCAAACTTATCATTTAACATATCTTTAAATAATTTAAATATCCTTTTTCTATAAAATTCTTTATCTTCTTTAAATTCTAAATTTAATTCTTTTTCGTCTTTTTTAGTATGTCTGTCAATTATATTAGGATTTATTAAATATTGTAAAGTTATTTTATCTATATTATTAATTTTATTCATTATAAATCATATTAATATTTTATATTTTTTCTTTTATTTAATATTATTTTTAATTTCAGTTCTTTGATATCTTGTACTATTATGAAATATTTCTGTTGATTTTGGAAATGAACAATTTAAATTTTCACTCAATGCCTCTCCAAAATTTTCATTTAATTTACCATTTGTTGCTAAATATGATTGATATAAAGAACTTGTACTTGAAGGCACAAAAAATGCTTCTGGACATTTTTGTAAAGCAAAAAATTGATTTCTTAAAACTGAATCTACATTTATATTTGCTGCAAAACCATCCCATGGAGCTTGTGCTGTACCTGGATTAAATATTTTTTCTGTATTAAATAATTCATAATCTTTTAATGGAACATCTATTGGAGCTCTTCTATCTAATATCGGTAAAATAGCATATTTTGTAGAAACTGGTCTAGGAGAAAATTCTGGTTTTAAGGGTGCACTTGGAATATTTCTTTTAGCTATTCTTGAATTTATTTCATCTAATCTCTCCTCATTACAAAAATAAACTCCATCCACTACACCATACATATTTATTATATATATTATATTATAAAAATTTTATATTTAATATTATATGAATCAAAATAATATTATCCTTAATCCAAAAAAAAAACATATATTTACTTTTATTTTATTACATGGTATGGGAAGTGATACTAATTCTTTTAATAATTTTTTACATTTCTTTGAAAATGATTCTTCTTATAAAATTTATTTTAAAAATACAAAATTTATTATTCCCGCTTCTCCTATTATTAATGTACATTATCCTCAACAAACTTTATATAATATTAACTCTTGGTATGATTACTATACTCAATATGATGGCAAAAATAAAATTGATAAAATTAATACCTATCAATTTTATAAACAAACTAGACGAATTATATCCCTAATTAAAAATGAATCTAATTATATTAAAAATAAAAATATTTACTGTATTGGAATAAGTCAAGGAGGTACTTTATTATTTAATATCTTAAAATTTTTAAAATTTAAAATCGGAGGAATTGTCCCAATTGATACTATTTATATGAATAATTATATTAAATTAAATTTTACTTTTACTCCTATTTCTATTTTAACTCATTTTAAAGATGAAATTTATCCCTTTAAATTACAAAATAAATGTTATAATTTACTCAGAAAAAAAAATATTAATATTAATCAAACTATTTTTGATAATGGTTATCATGCTGAAGAATCAATTTATCAATATAAATTTATTTTAAATTCTATATTTAATATATAATGTTATTTAATATTCTAAAATTAGCCTTGATATTTACAATAATTGATGCAATCTATCTATTTTTAATGAAAAATAATTTTTATACACTCGTTAATAAAATTCAAAAAGCCCCTTTAAAACTCAGAATATTTCCTACTATATTATGTTATATATTTTTAGTTTTTTCATTATATTATTTCATTGTTAATAAAAATGCCCCCATCAAAGATGCATTTCTTTTAGGTTTAGGAATATATGGTGTTTATGATACTACCAATATGGCTATCTTTAAAAATTGGAACTATAAAACTCTTATTATTGATACTCTTTGGGGAGGTATTTTATTTTCTTTAACTTATTTTTTATATAAATATATTAATGGTAAATATTAATCTTACGAATTTAATTGTTGCAACTACATTAGTAGAAACTATTACTGTTATTATTGTTTATTTTAAAAAAAATCAGGGAAAATTTATTGCAAAATGGTATAATAATTTAAGAATTGGAGCTTTTTTTATGGACGTTTTATCTGCTATTGCCCCTGTTTTTCTATCCTTATTTTTAAATAATAATATTTTTATACAAGGACTTATCATTATACTTATTGAATTATTACACGATTTAACATTTGGTTATTTTATTAGTAAATATAAAGGAAACTCTACTGTCTTAAATATTTTTAAAGGATATGGAAAAGAAGGCAAATTCTCTATTTTATTCTTTGATCAACTTATTCTTATCTCTACTCTAATTATTTACCATCTATTTAATTATTTTAATATTAATAAACAAATTATTATTTTAATTGGATTTATATTATTTTATATTGTCTTAATGTTCATCTATTCTTTTTAAATTATTATTTTTCTCATAAATCCTATAATATAAAAAAATTGAAACATTTGTCAATAACGATTTCACTCTGTGTAGCATCCACTATCTTTATCCAAAATGTATGATTGTAATTATTTACCAACTTCACACCGATTCTATGCATCACTCTCTGAGGAACAACAACGAGAACATAATGAAGAACAATCAACTATATGGCATGATCACTATGATTCAACTACTGGTTGGACAAAAAAATATATTTATAAAGATGAATCTCCTTCCTTACCGATTAATAATAATGAACAAGATATATATATTAAACAATTAGAAGAAAAAATAGCAAAACAACAAGAATTAATCTGTAAACAAGAACAAACAATAAAACAACTAACTAATACCTATAGTGAATTTGTAACTATTCTTACTAGACTTTGGAATAAATCCTTTAATATTGATATCATCAAAACTAGAGAAGAAATAAAAGAAATATTAAAAATTTGGTATGAAAAAGAATGGTTAGATGTTCTTTAAATATTTATAAAATTAATTATTAACCTTTTTTTTTTCAAAGATATAAATAATATATTTAAAATAATTAAAGATTTAAGTTTATAATTTATTATCATTAATGTGTGGGATATTTAGTGTGATTAATAGAGAAATAGATAATAATATCTATAAAGCTTTTTTGAAAGGAAAAGCTAGAGGTCCTGAAGATTCTTCTATTCAAACTAATGATAATAATGTTATTTTAGGTTTTCATAGACTAGCAATTAATGGTCTTAATTCTGAATCTTCTCAACCTTTTAGAATTTCTAATTGTAAACTTATATGTAATGGAGAAATATATAATTATAAATCATTAGCTAATCAACATAATATCATATTAAAAACTGATTCTGACTGTGAAATTATTATCCATTTATATAAAAAATTTGGTATTCATTCTACTCTTCAATTATTAGATGGAGTATTTGCTTTTGTTCTTTTAGATGAATTAAATAATAATATTTTTATTGCTAGAGATCGTTTCGGTGTTAGACCTCTTTTTAAACAAACAATTGAAGAAGTAACACCAGAATTAGGACATAATTTCTATGTTTATGCAAGTGAACTAAAAGTTATCAAAAGTCTTAATTATGGTTATGAATCTTGTATTAAATCATTTGAACCTGGAACTTATACTTCACTTATATTAACAACAAACCATTATTATACGATTCATGAAGAACAATCCTATTATACTTTTCCAAAAATTGACTATTCTCTCAATGATCTTAATTTTATAAATAGTCAAATAGTTGAATATTTTACCAATGCTGTTAAAAAAAGAGTTGTTGATACAACCGAACGTCCTATAGCTTGTTTATTATCTGGAGGACTTGATAGTTCTATTGTGGCGGCATTAGTAGCTAAATATTATGGGGCTGAAAAATTAGAAACCTATAGTATCGGTTTATTAGGATCTGAAGATTTAAAATATGCTAATATTGTGGCTCAATATTTAGGTACTAAACATACTAGTCTTACTTTAACTGAAGATGAATTCTTTGAAGCTATTCCTGAAGTTATTAAAAATATTGAATCTTATGATACTACAACGGTAAGAGCTTCAGTAGGAAATTATTTAATTGGAAAATATATTAAAAATAATAGTAAAGCTAAAGTTATATTTAATGGAGATGGATCTGATGAATTAATGGGTGGATATTTATATTTTAATTTTTCTCCTAATTCCTCTGAATTTGATAAAGAATGCAAAAGATTATTAAAAGATATTCATTATTTTGATGTATTAAGATCTGATCGTTCTATATCTAGT
>Ga0180434_10002598_pt1 | contig 23831 bp, 20 predicted proteins | sample SS_ome_7_FD_132453 | JGI IMG/M metagenome (GOLD analysis project Ga0180434, IMG submission 132453) | Hypersaline lake sediment archaeal communities from the Salton Sea, California, USA - SS_1_D_2 metaG | ecosystem: Environmental > Aquatic > Non-marine Saline and Alkaline > Hypersaline >... | reverse complement strand
GTCCTGGAGGGGACCCGCCGCAGTATCGGTGCCCCCCTGGCGGTCATCGCCGTCATCGTGCTGATCAACTGCCGCTACGGCCCCCATTTTCTCGAAATCCCGGGTCTGAGCTTCTGCGCCCACCGCGGCTACTCGGTGGAACGGATCATCGAGCACATGTATCTGGGCACCGAAGGCATCTTCGGCATCCCGCTGGGTGTGGTGGCCACTTTCGTTTTTCACTTCGTGCTTTTCGGCATCTTCATTTCCAAGACCGGACTGGGTCAGCTGTTCATCGACCTGGCTCTGGCGCTGGCCGGCGGCACCATCGGCGGACCGGCCAAAGTGTCGGTCATCTCATCGGGTTTTTTGGGCTCCATCAGCGGCAGCTCCATTGCCAACACCGTGACCACCGGCGCGTTCACCATTCCGTTGATGAAAAAAGTGGGCTACAACCCGACCTTCGCCGGCTCGGTGGAAGCTGCAGCCTCCACCGGCGGCCAGCTCATGCCGCCCATCATGGGGGCGGCCGCCTTTATCATGGCCGAATTTTTAGGCATCCCCTACATCAAGATCGCCGCCTGCGCCATCATTCCCTCTTTCCTGCACTTTTTCGCCGTCGGCACCATGGTCCACTTCGAAGCGCTGAAGCAAGGATTGCTGGGCCTGCCGCGTGAATCCCTGCCGCAAGTCAAAAAAGTGCTCCGGGAACGGGGGCTGCTGGTCACGCCCCTGGTGGTGATCGTCTATCTGCTGATTTCCGGTTCGAGTCCCTTTCTGGCTGCTTACTGGGGCATCATCTATTCCGTATCCATCGGCCAAATTCACCGGCGTTCGATGCCGCTGCTGGTGGCGATCTTCCTGAGTATGCCCTGCGTGCTTTTCTGGATCAACCCGCTGAGTTTCGCGGTCTGGACCATGGTCCCATGGGCCGTGGCGGCGGTTGCCGCCCTGGCATGGACCTATTCCCACTGTGAACGCCGCGGTTGGCTTTTCGGTGCCCTTATCACCGGTCTGCTCGCCGGCCTGCTGCTCACCGGTTTCGAACCGTCCCTGGCCGCCTTTTTGACCAACATGGCGGTCATTGCTGCCGGCATCACCTACAAGGAAAGCAAGATGGGGTTTAAGGATATCCTGGACACCCTGGAGTGGGGGACCAAAAATGCCCTCGCCATCGGCGCCGCCTGCGCCACGGTGGGGTTTATTGTGGGTGCCACCACGCTGACCGGCCTGGGCCTGAAGTTCGCCTCGGCGGTCATCGAACTGGCTTCCGGCGTGGCCATCTTCATCCACAGCATCGACTTCGTGGGCCTGACGACCCTGGACGGTGTAACCCTCTTCTTCACCCTGGTGTTCACGGCCATCAGCTGCTTCATCCTGGGCATGGGGATCCCCACCACGGCGCAGTACATCATCGCCTCCATGATCGCCGCCCCGGCCCTGCTGCAATGGGGCATCCACCCCCTGATCAGCCACATGTTCGTCCTGTTCTACGCGGTGCTGGCCGATGTGACGCCGCCGGTGGCCCTGGCGGCCTATGCCGCCTCCGGGATTTCGGGAGGGGATCCCTTCAAGAGCGGCTTTACGGCCTTTGCCCTGTCGTCGGCGAAAATTTACGTGCCGTTCGCCTTCGTCTATTCACCGATCATCCTCTGGCTGCCCCACATCCTCGATCCGACGGTCAGCTTCGACTATTTTGAATTCATCACCGTCTTCGCCACCATTGTGGGCGGGGTGGTCTTCCTGGGTGCAACCATTATCGGCTACTTCAAGGCCAAGTCGACGGTGCTGGAACGTATCATGACCGGCATCGCAGCCCTTTGCATGCTGCTCCATGAGCATATTTCGTCGATTGTGGGGGTGTGCATCATGGTCGTTATCTACCTCATCCAGCGCCGGCGCGCCGGTGGAACCCCGGCGGCGGCCGTCCCGGTCGAGGACTGACGTTGGTATAAGGATTCCGGATGCCTGAATTAGCCTATCTGAATGGCGTGATCATGCCCATCGAGAACGCCGTAGTCCCGGTCGAAGACCGCGGCTATAACTTCGGCGATGCGGTCTATGAATATGTGGCCAGCCACAACGGCCGACTCTTCTACCTGGAACCCCATCTGGACCGACTGGAACGCTCCATGGCGGCGCTGGCCTTCCCCGCCCTGCCCCGGGAAAAGACAAGAACGGCCATCAAGACCCTGTTTGCCGAGGCCGCCATTGACCGAGCCGGTATTTACATTCAGATATCCCGCGGCGTTGCGCCGCGGGACCACGCCTTTCCCACCGATGCCGAGCTGCAGTTCCTGATGATCTTGCGCCGGGTTCATGAAAAATCGGCGGTGCTGCGTGAAAAGGGGGCCGCCGCCATCACGGTGACCGACATCCGCTGGGGGCGTTGCGACATCAAGACGGTTCAGCTGCTGCCCAACGTGCTTGCCAAGCAACAGGCGCTCGAGGCCGGTGCCTATGATGCGATTTTCGTGGCCGAGACGGGCGAAGTGCGCGAGGGGACCAGTTCCAACCTGTTTATCATCAAGGACCACGGCCTTATCACCCATCCCTTGACCCCCCGGATTCTCCCCGGCATCACGCGCATGATCATCCTGGATATCTGCCGGACGGCCGGTTTGTCCGTCGAGGAGGCCTATTTCGACAAGACGGCCCTGTATGCCGCCGACGAGGTCTTTATGAGCGGCACCATCACCGAGGTGCTCCCCATCACCCGCATCGATGGCCAACCGATTGGCGACGGCGCCGTGGGGCCGGTGACCCGACGCCTCAACCGCGATCTGCTCGACCGGATCGGCGGCTGAGGACCCTGCGCGTCGGACAGTCGGCCCAACAGTGGCCGCGCCCGGGGGAGAATATATTAGGCCTGCCGCCTTTCAGGGAAACGCAATGACGGATTCCCTGTCCGCGCCCGTTTCATCCTGCGGTTACATCACGCCGAAGTATACCTTCTCGACTTGCGCAAATACGCCGCGCCAGGTAAAGGCCGCCAGCTTGTCCGCAATCGGCGCGGGATCGATATCCGGCTGCCGCCGGGAGGCCGCCAGCTGGAACGCCAGCGCCCGGGCCAGCGCCTGCACGAACGCCGGCAGATCCTCGGGATAAGGTCGGTCCATGTTTTTCAGACGCGGCGTCGGAACCAGGGTGATGAAATCCGCCGCGACATCCCCCAGCACCGCTTTGACACCGGGCAGATCGGTGGCGATCACGCGGCAGCCACTGGCCAGGGCCTCCAGCACGACCAGGGGCAGCCCCTCGAAAAAAGACGGCAGCACGAAGAGATGGGCCTGTTTGAAGATCGCGGCCAGACGGGTCTGTGGAATCAGGCCGTGCACCGTCACGCGCTCACCCAGAGCGTTGGCCAGGCGCAGGCAGGCATCGTTTTCAGGACCGCTCCCGCCGCCCACCATGTGCAGTTGCCAATCCGACGTTTCGATTCGTTTCAGCGCCTCTAAAAGCCAGGGCAACCCCTTGGCATTCCAGAACTTGCCGGCGTATACGATCTGCACGGGACGCGGGGCGGGCTTGATGCCAGCCGTAAACAGGCCGTCGTTGTAACCGGCCCCACAGACCACCACCCTTTCCGGCGGCAGCTGATAGAGCACTTCGATATCCTTTTTCTGGGCGGCACTGAGGGCCAGGGCGGCATTCAGGTGGCGGCAGCCCCGCAGCACTTTGTCGCGCAGATGGACGCAATTCTGGAACTGGCGCAAATCCGTTCCGTGGCAGGTGGTGACCACCGGGATATCCGGAAAAAGGCGCCGCACCAAAGAACTGACCAGCCAGAGGTGATGGGTGTGAATGATATCCGGGTGAAATTCCGCCACCGCGTCGGTCAGCACCCGCTTAAAAACGGCGTCGTAGGCATCGATTTCGGACGCCGACAAATCGATAAACCGCGTGCTGGGGTAGGGCATGATATCCGTCATGCCGGGAACCCGGAAAGGGATGTCTTCTCCGTTGAACCGCACAAAGCGGCATTGTTCGGGCTTTACGCCGTGGAGTTCCGCATCACGATCGGACTGGATGCCGGCAATCATGACATTGTCATGGCCCGCGGCAGCAGCCTCCCGCATCATGGACTGCAGATAGATGCCGCTGCCGGTGGCGTCCGGCCGTTGACCGAGCACATGCAGAATTTTTAGTTTCGATGGTGCTGCCATTCGTAAGGGCTCCGAAGAAGTGGTACCCTGGGCGGTTAAAGCATGACTGCGATGCCATCGATGGTTGAAAGAACGGCCACGTCAACGCATCCGGCAAAGAAGTACGGCGGCTTACCGCCCAGGGAGCGGTTACATAAACGGGAATGTCATGGGCGCAATCTCATCGAGAGTGCGCTGCTGCGCGTCCTGTTGGGGTACTTTGCTGATCGCCCGATCTTGGGCGGCATCGATTTCGCTGAACGCCGCGCCGTAATCCAGCGTTAAAATCCGGCCATCGGCCACAACCTTGCGCCCATCGACATAAACATCTTGGATGGCCCGCTCGGCCGCGACGTAGATCAGGTTGCGAAGCGGCTCCCGCCCCGGTTTCATCAGGGGATGACCCAGATCGACAACGACCAGATCCGCCTTGGCGCCTTCCGTCAGCCGCCCGATATCCTCGCGCCGCAACGCACGGGCGCCGCCGATGGTGGCGGCGTTAAACACGCTGGTCGTCGTCAGGTCATGGACGTCACCCGCGGTGATCCGGCTGTAAATGGCCGCATGCCGCAGCTCCTCCAGCATGTTGAAGGGAAACGAGTCGATGCCGATCCCGAGATTGACACCGGACCGGACATAGCGGCCGAAACTCTCCAGGGTCATGCCGGTCCGGCCGAAAACGGTCGGGCAGTGCGCCACGGTGACCTTTTTCTCCGCCAGCAGGGGCAGATCATGGGCGGTTCTGAGCGGTGTCCAGGAATGGTGATCCAGATAGATGCAATGGCCTAAAACCGTATGATCGTCCAATACCCCGAGATAATCGAGCCATTGAACCGGCGTTTTTCCATGACGGCGCAGCATTTCGCTGAACTCGACCATGGTCTGGGCGGCGTGGGTTTGAAACGGAATCCCTCTGCGGCGCGCTTCCCGGTGCGCCGTTTGAATAAGATCCGGCCGGCAGGTGTCCACCTGGGACGGTACCATCATGCCGGAAAAACGCCCGCAGGGATGCGCCGTTACCGTATCGATGAAGGCCAGTGCCTTTTCCAGCCCGCGCCAGCCTGCCTTATCGTCCCATTCATATGCGACGCGGTGATCATTGACATTCACCCAACGCGCCTGCCGGAACCCGGGGCCGAATACGGCACGAATGCCGCTTTGGGCCATTATCTCGAGCCACTCCGGATATAGGCCTGAAATATCCACCACCGTGGTGACCCCGCTCATCAGCAGTTCACTCAGCGCAATCACCGCCCCGACCCCAAGCGATGCCTCATCCGCAACCAATAACGGACTGTGGCTATAGAGGGCCTGGCCCCACATGGCCGTGGCCCCCACTTCATCGAAAGTCCCTTTATCCAATGGACCGCCGGACAGATGGGCATGGATATTGACCAGCCCCGGCATGATCATTTTCCCCCGGCCATCTAAATCCTGATCGGCCTGGCCGGCGAAATCTTTCCCGACAAATACGATCGTGTCGCCGCAAAACGCCACATCCGCGTCATGAAGGTAACCATGCGCCTGCCGTTCCTTGCTCCAGCCGATAATCCAGGACGCGTTCCGGATAACAGTTGTTGTGTTCATCGACAACGCCTCCTGAGGGCTCAACACCAACGTCATAAGGATCTATAAGCTTTTAATTTTGATGGTGTCGAATAAAGTCTTGGAATGGGCAGTTTCGTCATCCCTGCGCAGGCGGGGATCCAGTGTTTTCAAGTCGTTGTAGACTCCCGCCTTCGCGGGAGTGACGGCTTGGGGGTTTTTTTACGATTCCATCAATTTTGGAATTCTTTTCGCGTCTCGCTGCGGTTGCGAATCGATCTGCCGGCGCCACCATAACCGGCGAAACGCATGTCGGCAAGAGGAAACGCATGACATCGCACATTGAAAGCGCTGAAAGCCAAAAACGGATGCTGCCGTGAGCCGTTTTTGCAAAATGAAAGGCCTGCCGTTGCCGGCAGGCCTTTCCGGAGGGAGGGAGGTCTGACAAAACTACCTGGACCTGATGATTCGCCTGCCTAAGACCGATCGCGCCTTCAGCCAATGGCGGCAACCGGCCCCTTGCTCAGGGAGGCCCAACCAAAGCAAGAATCGGATAGCGCACTCAAAATGCGTGGTAAACGCCCTTGGGTGCGATCACGCTAACGCCCCAGATTAACCCGAATAGCTTTTATACCACTGAATATTTGCATAAAATTTATTGCGTAGAAAAAATTTCATAAAATGTTTGGGCTAGGCAACATGTCGGTGTTCGGCATGCCCAACGAGAAAACGGTTGTCATCGTTGTAGTCGATCGCACGGCATTCGCTAATGTCGCGCCGGCTGAACTGAAGACGGCGGATTTCCTCCAGTTGACGGCAGGTACCGGCGCATTCATCCTTTGACATGTACTTTTTTTCACAATTGCGGCATGGGGAAGAAATCATCGTTCACCTCGTTTTCGGCTGGGTGCTGCCCATTGATTTCCATGGTGCAAAATTTAACGAATGAATCTTGCTCATTAAATACAGCAATATACATGCCACATTATGGAATTTTGAATTGATCGAAGAAAAACCTAATATAAAACTGGTGATTTCAGAAGGTTGCATTGGTTTAACGCACGACGATGAGGACAAGCGGTATCCACAAGATGGTGCGTTCGCGCCATCCGCAAAGGTCAAAATGTTGACGCCGGGATCATCGGGAGGGTATCCTGCCCAAAACCATCGGGACACACGCATCAGGGGAATAAATCGTGAGGCAAGAGAGCGGAAACTAGCTCATTGACCAGCCTAAAGCCTTAAATATTTTAATGTTTTAAATTTTTTCGTTAAAAAAATTAATGCCCGAAGGCTAAACAGTATCCATCCAGAAATAGGCAAATTTGGTTGAGATCAAGGCGCGCGAAAAATTTAACCGCAGGCATATGGGTGATATTCCGAGGAATCCATTTTTCGCGCAACGCCGATATCAGGTAAATTGGACATTTATGGATGGGTACTAAACAGCATACCCCGCCCGCTGGAAAATGGGCACCAGGTGCGCCCGACTCGCTTTCCCGGCTTCGTCCGGCGCATCGACGTAAGGGTAGAGCTCCAGGCTGATATCACCGTCATACCCCAGGCGCCCCATGGTTTGGAACACCTTCTCGAAATCGATGGCGCCCAGACCGGCAATCAGGTGGTTGTGCTCACGCGTGGCGGCAATATCCTCGACATGCATATGACCGATCCATCCGAACAGCGCTTCCATGGCCTCGGCCGGATCCTCGCCGGCGCAGAAAAAATGGCCGATATCGAAATTGAGACCGATCGCGGGTGACCGCACGTCCTTGATAAAGGGTGTGAATTCGGATGTCTTCTCCATGAGAAGATCCGGCTCGGGCTCCACCAGCACCTTGATGGACCGTTCCTCCGCCGTCGGGAGCACCTGTTCCAGCCCCTCGTAAAACAGCCGGAAGGCCTCCTGGCGCGTCATGCCCTTTTCCAGCGGCCCCCCGGGGGGGATGGAAATGTTGCGCGCCCCCAGCGCCTGAGCCACGTCAAGGCATTCCAGCGTGTGCCGAACGCGGATGGCCCGGCGCTCGGCTTCGGGTTCGATCCATGACGGCAGGTAGGTATCGCCCACGGCAAAAAGCGTAAAACTGTTGAGGTTGGTGACCTGCAAACGGCAGCTGTCCAGGACGGACTTGAGATCGGCCAGGGCGGCCGCGTCGAAGTCGGGCGGATACAAATGGGGGCGATCGCACATGATCTCCACTCCGTTGAACCCCAGCGCGGCTATGCGTTCCAGCGATTCTTTGACCGAATAGTTGACATAGGCATTGGTGCTGTAACCGAAAATCATCCCGTTGCTCCTTCGTTTGCGCCCATCCATTCAGCGGCGGATTTCAGCGCGTGCGTTCACCTGCGGCGGCGAATAGTGGAGATTTCGTCATCCTGCCGGCCAAACGAGAGCGCACCGTGTCGATCTCAGGTCGCCAGCTTCTCACGACAGAAAGCTTCCAGTTTTCTCAGTTCACGCAGTTGGTCTTCGTAAGTCGTCGCAGGCGTTTCGCCTTCCGGCTTTTTAAAAAAGAAACCCAATTCCGGCACCGCCCCGCCCCGCCCCACGGCCTGGAGCAAAAGGACCCAGCGGGCCAAGTCCAGGGCCATGGGTGCCGCCAGGATGGAATCGCGCCCCTGCAGATTGACGCGGATACTCATGGGGAGCCCGAAAAGGCCTTTGATATCGATCACATCCCAGGCTTCCTTGGCATCCCCCCGGGGCGGGTAGTAATCGATGTGCACCTTGTGGGCGCTTTCGCCGTAGGCTTCGCCCACCTGGTATCCCAGAACATCGTCCAGCAACTCGGTTTTATTAGCCAGTTTACCGCGCGCGCAATCCGGATCCATCAGGTTGCGGCCGTCGGCGTTGCCCAGAATATTCAGGCTGTACCAGCCATCCACCCTCAGCTGCCGGGCTTTGAGGGCCGAGGCCAGCACCACTTTAAAATAGGTCTGGCCGGTTTTGCCATCCCGCCCCACCAAGGGAAGCCCTTTTTCCGCCGCCGCTGTCACCAGTGCCGGATCGTCGAGATCGTTCGGTGTAAAATTCACCACGGGGATGCCCGCCTGAATCGCCGCCCGGGCATAGGCCAGATCCGGAAAGCGTCCGCCGTCCATTTCATCAATGGCACCAGTTGCACAACCGCACTCCGAACACGCCGGCAGCAGGTTGATCATGACCGGCTGCGCATCGGGCCAGGTCTTGCGGAACACGTCGATGTCGTCCAGCAGTTGATCGACCTGGGCGCTCACCGACAGCCCCGTTTTCGGTGCCGGCGCCAGCTGGATGTCATCCAGGTAGTCCCGGTCTTTGCGCCACAAAGATTCCGGCACCACCCGGTGCAAGGCCAATGTTTTGGACATGGACTGCTGGCTCACATCCCAGCCCGCCACATGAACCGGGGCCGCCGCACCGTTGTCCGACCATAGGGCGGTGGTGGTCAAATAGGAGGTTATCATTTCCGGCTGTCGCCGCATGATGTGGCTTGCCAGGACCATCGTTGAACCAATCGCCCCCTTGACGCCGGCAATCAGCAGCAGTAGCGGTCGCGATGTGATAGATTCCAGTGTTCCCATGATTTTTCCCATTTATCGTGATCAAAAGGGCGTGTCGCGCCGCTGGGACGTTGTCCGCAGAACGCTTCGGCCATTTGTTAAAAGCCTTTCAAAAGTTGATCACTATAGAGGATTCCGAACTTCCGGTCAACGGACGGATATCAGGAATTGGCACCGCGCGGGAAGTGGGCCAGATAATTGACAGCAGTGCTTTGAACAAGGGTGGCACGGCGAAGAAACGGCAGGTAAAGCATACCGCGAAAGGCCCCGTCCACCAGACCGCTGCTGCGCGCCCAGGCGGCCAATTCGCGTGGCCGGATGAAGCCCTGGTACTGGTGGGTGCCGATGGGGACAATCCGCAAGACATGCTCCGCCATCACGATCGCCAGCAGATAGGCCATCGGGGTGCGGTTGAGGGTCGCAAAAAACACATGCCCTCCCGGGCGCACCAGACGCGTGCAGGCCCGGACGATGGAAGACGGATCCGGCACATGTTCCAAGAGTTCCATACAGACCGCAACATCAAAACCGGCGGGATTTTGTGCGGCCAGGGACTCCGCATCGATCTGCCGATAGCGAATGGCGAGACCGGACACCTGGCGGTGGGCTTCCGCCGCGGCCAGTGCGGCCGGCCCCAGATCGATCCCGGTGACCTGCGCCCCGGCCCTGGCCAGCGCTTCCGTGAGAATCCCGCCGCCGCAGCCCACATCCACGACAGCACGGCCGGCCAGATCCACCCGCTGACGGATAAACCCCAACCGCAGGGGATTGATATCATGCAGGGCCTGAAAGGCCTTGCCGGCCCCCCACCATCCCGGGGCGGCCGCCTCGAATTTGGCCAATTCGGCAGCGTCGGCATTGATCGCGCGATTGTCCGGCACGGCAAATCACCTCTCCAGAAACGCACCATAATTGAAGGTTTTTTTATTCCTTTTTGTCCCGCGCCGAGCATCGATGCGGCGGACGGGCAAAAGCACGCGGTCCGTTTAAATCAACACGACGTTAACCGGCTGTTTCAATGCTATTCTGCGCCGAGGCCACTGCGCGATTTTCGCCGTGAATCAGCAGCAGGGTGTTGCCGGTCACGCTGAGGCTGCTCAACAGCATCGCCACCACCGCCACCAGGGGAGAAAGCCAGCCGACCATGGCGATGGGAATGGCGACCAAGTTGTAGATCAGCGACCCCCACAGGTTTTGTTCGATTTTGCGGTTGACCCGCGCCGCGAATCCCAGGAAAATTTCCATTTGGCAGGGATCACCCTGCATGAGTGTCACGGCCTGGGCTTCCTCGCCCAATTGCCGCCCGGCAAAAACCGCCACACTGAGATCGGCCGACGCCAGCGCCGGGGCATCGTTGACACCGTCCCCGACCATGGCCACCGAACGGCCCTCGCGGCGCAGGGTCTCGATAAACTGCGCTTTGGCCACCGGCGGACAATCACCCCGGACCGCGCGTATCCCCAGCATGGCACCCACCTGGTCGGATGTAGCCTGACTGTCGCCGGATACCACCAGGATGTCAAGGGGCCGGGCCTGCAGGTGCTGAATCAGCGAGGAGACACCCGGTTTCAGTCGGTCCCCGAACCCCAGGCGGGCGACGATGCGGTCGTCCACCGCCAGGAAGACCCAGGAGACAATGGCCGTATCGCTTGCACGCGACAGGGTCGGCCCGGCCTCCCGCTCGTCCCCGGCCGCACCGGCGAAATCTGCGCTGCCCAAGCGCACCCGCCGGCCCTGCCAGAGGCCGGCCACGCCCCGCGCATCTACTGTCGGTGCTTCGACCGGCAGGGCTTCTATCTTCCGTAGCGTGGCGGCACGCCGAATTTCAACGGCAATCGGATGATCCACACCGTGCTCCAGGCCGGCCGCCAGGGCCAGGACATCCTGCTCGTTCAGATCCGCCAGCGGCAGAACCGATTGCAGCCGCCAGCGACCCTGCGTCAGAGTGCCGGTCTTATCAAACACCACCGTATCGATCCGGCCGGCGCGATCAAAGGCGGAAAAGTCCTGCACCAAAATTCCCCGGCGCGCCGCCAGCGAAACCCCGGCCACCCGGGCCAGGGGAACGGCGAGCCCCAGTGCACAGGGGCAGGAGATCACCAGAACGGTCAAGCCGCGGATAAAAGCCTGCTCGAAGGCCGCGCCCTGTAGCAGCATAACCAGCATGGTAACGACGGCCAAACCGACCATCAGCGGTACAAAGACACGCAAAATCCGGTCGGTCCGACCTTCCACCACCGTCTTGCGCTGTAAGGCCGCATCCATGATGGCCAGCATCTGCCCCAGGGTCGAGGCCGGCCCCACGGTTTCCGCCCGCACGTAAAAATCTCCTTCGATCACATGCGTGCCGCTGACCAAACGGTCGCCTTCGATTTTAGCCAGCGGTTTGGTCTCACCCGTCAGGGATGATTCATCGATCAGGCCCCGCCCTGCCACCACCCGTCCGTCCGCGGCCAGAGTTTCGCCCTCAGCCGCCCGGAACAGGTCTCCCGACGACAGCTGCCCGGCGGCGACATAACGCCCCCGGGAATCCGCACCCGCGCATACCCGCACTTTGGCGGGCATCAACGCATAATAATGCCCCAGGTCCTCCTGAATGCGATCCTTGGCCCGCCGCTCCAGTATCTTGCCCAACTGCACCAGAAAAATCAGCATGCAGGTGGTATCGAAGTAGAGATGAATGCTGCCCTGCAGCAGATTGAAAACACTGTAACTGTAGGCACTGATCGAACCGATGCTGATCAGCGCCTCCATGCCCGGCTGTCCGCTGAGGATGCCCGTGAACGCCCGCCGGTGCAGCGGCAGGCCGCCGTAGAGCATGACCGCCGTCGCCATGAAGAACATGGGCCAGGAAATTTTCCAGACGGCATCGGCACCCAAATCCGTAAAAAAGCCGGAATAAAGGGAAAAGGAAAGCATCATGACGTTCATGGAAATGAAGGCCGTAATGGCAAAACGGACAAACTGGGAGCGGCGATCCCGGTCGGCTGCCAGGGCACCCGGTGGGCGGGAACCATACCCCAATCGCTGGAGGGTGGATTGGATGTCGGCCGGCGAGGTGCGCGTCGGATCGTAGGCGCAGCGCAGCCGGTCGGTGGAGAAATTGCAATGGGCGCCGCTGATGCCGGGCTGACGGTTGAGCGTCTCCTCGATCACCCAGGCACAGGCCGGGCACCACATCCCTTCCACCGCAAGATGACATACCAGGGCGCCGTCAGGGGCGGGGGGGGATACGGGATCGCCGGGCGAGACATCGTCAACCGCCACTGACGGGCGGGCAACCGCCGCCGCCAGATCGTCCTCCGAGCGGGGGATGACCCCCATTTCGACGCATCGCCGGAATAAATCCGTATGGCGGAAATCGGTCGGATCGGTGGCCTCGGCGGCTTCCGCCAGCATGATGTAAACCTGCCGGCAGCCCTGGCAGCAAAAATACGCCGTCCGGTCATTCAAATCCAGCGTGAAGGTGCCGTACTTCGGCGGAAGGCCGCAAAGCTCACAACCATCGGAGAGGGCGGTCATTTAGATGCGGTTCAACGGATACCCAGAGATTTGACGTAATGGACCACCTTCCAGCGGTCCTCGGGGAAAATCGTGGTGGCCAGGGCGGGCTGCCGCGCACCGGGACGGTCTACACCGAAACTGATTTCCTTGAACATCAGCCCATCGACCGTTTGCTGCACCCGGGGGCTGCGCAGGTCGGTGGGCAGAGGGGCGAAGCTCTGGCCCACGGTTCCCTGACCGTCATGGTCGATGCCATGGCACTGCTGGCAGAAGGTGGCGTACACCACCTGGCCTTGTTTGATGATCTCGGGATCGCGCGCATCCAGCGGCGACCGGAGCTGCAGCGGATCGGAGGCCCGGTAGACCGACTCCCCCCCGTGAACCGGAACCGCGTCGTCATCCATGACGAGAAGGGGGGTTTCATGGGGGCGAACGACCGGCGTCTGCCACATACGCCCGAATTTAAAATAGGTATCATAGACTGTCAGCGCGGAATACGCCCCGAAAAAGACTGTCAGGGCTCCGAGTGCGATGACCAAATTCTTTTTCATCTATTCCCCCTTGGCGCCCCGGACATGTTGTGGATAGGGCAGCCGCTGGTAAACCGCATAGGGCGATTCCGCCGGTACATCCAGGATCGGCCGGTAGTCCCAGGTCGGCTGGCCCATATCGGAAACGACAAAGAAGGAAAAAAAGCCTTTGCCCAGAATGAGGGCCAGAAGTGAAAAGATCACCAGCCATGACTTCAGCGCCGACGAGTGGTCGACATAATGTTGGGTTTCATTCATGTCAGATTTTAACTCCCAGCAGGCCGTGCATTAGAATGTAGAAAAAGGCCCAGATGACCGTTCCCGCGATGATCAGCGTCATCACCAGCGGGAAACCGACATCGCGATCTTTGATGCCGGCCGCAAAATGATAGATGATCCTGTTTTCCCTTGCCTCGTCTTCCGGACCGCGAACCCGAAAGCGTGCATAGGACAGACCGAGGCCGAATAGAATCATAAATACCAGCGTGGGGAAAAGATAAAGGACGATATCCTTGAAGTTAGAAAGCGCGAAAAATCGCATAGGGCACCTCAACTGCCATGAATAAGAGCGAATATGATGACGGCGGCGCTGGCCGATAAGCCCAGGGCCGCCAGAATGAACAAAACGCCGATCTCCAGCCGGATAAAGCGTGACGGTTTGGCGGTCGGCGGATCGGGCGCGTCATGCAGTGCCAGGTAACGGGCCCGCTGCTGCTCCTTGAACTGGCCGTTGTTCAAGGCCCAGAAAAAAACGATCAGGGTTACCCCGAGGCCGATCGCCATGTAGGTCAAAAAATAAGGATAATACATCGTCAGGGCTCCCAGGCGGCGTCGATCCCGCGCGGCGCTATATTGGCATCGCTCTGGTCGATGAAGTAGACCGCCACGAAATTGCCCACTTCCCAGATCTTCTGGGATTCCAGTTCGCGCTTGAAATAGGGCATGGCCGTTCCGGTGATGCCGTTCATCAGATGATAGTAGAGAATGCCGCCGGAGATTTTACGATTCTTGAGAATCGTGAAATTATAAGGCGGCGGATAGATCCAGGGCTGGGCCGGCCCCATCCCGTCCCCCACCGGTCCGTGACAACCGATGCAGAAGTCCTGGTAGATCTTGCGCCCCCGGGCCAGTCCGGCTTCGGTGGTCGGATAGGGATTGGGAATGTCGCGCCAGCCTTCGGGCACGATGGTGACGTTAAGCCACTCGGCATTGGCTTCGATGCCCTTCTCGTAAGCCGCGATGGCTTCCTTCTTCCAGAAACGCTGCCGGGCCATGCGTCGGTCGGCCTGCTTGAACCCCAAGCCCTGGACATAGCGGGTCAGGGTCTCCAGATCGTCGCCGAGATAGGCGAAGGCCGGCATGATCGACAGCGGCCGGGTGTAGCGCGGGTTGACAAAATGCGCCGCATGCCAGTCATCGGGATGTTCGCCGCCCTCCTGGGAGAGGTCTACACCGGTCCGCTGGGAACCCAGCAGGATCGGTTGATCCTGAACATAGTCCCCGGCCTGGGCAATACGCTCGGCCCCCATACCCCAGTCGATGGTCCGGATGGACTGGCTGTGGCAGTAGACACAGCCGTTGGCGATGTAGAGTTTACGGCCGGCGGCTTCCTCGGCCGTACGTTCACGAAAAATGTCCGAAGGGGTCTCATCATAGGTGGCATAGGGCATGTAGACCACCATGAAAACGATTGCCCCCAAAATGAGCAGGCTGCCAACAACGACTGCAACGGGCGTCATCTTCATGACAACTTCTCTCCCGGGTTGAAATACAAGGTTCGGATGATGTTATACAGGCCGAGAACCGCCGAGCTGAAGACCAGCAAACCAATGGAAGCCCGCGTGATATAGTACATGTGGATCTCGGGCAGCACCCGGTAGATCGTCTCGCCGTTGTACCAGGCATTGCCCTGAATGAGCCCCGCGATGGTCAGCACCACCGTGAAGCCCACCACCCCGATCAGGATCATCCAGTACTGGAAGTCCGCCAGGAAACGGCTGAACAGCGGCTTGTTGGTAATGCGCGGCAAAATGTAATACAGCCCGCCCAGGGATATCATGCCGGCGAAACCCAGCACCCCCACGTGGGCATGGGCCACCACCCAGTTGTTGAAATGGGTGATCCGCTGTACCTGGGGCAAGGCCATGATCGACCCTTGAATGCTCACGAAAAAATACATGATGGTGCCGGTGAACACGAACTTAGCCCCGATGTCGTTGTGAATTTCGCCCAGTTTGCCCTTGGCCGTGTACCAGATGTTAATCAGGAAGGCCATCACCGGAATCACCATGGCGACGCTGTCCACGATGGAGATGACCTTGAGCCAGGTCGGCACCGGCACCTGCAGCAGGTGATGGGTGCCGATGTGGGTATAGACCACGATGAGGGACCAGAATCCCAGCAGTGAAAGGGTGTGGCTGTAGAGCGGTGCCTTGCAGGCGCGGGGAATGACATAGTAGGCCACCCCGGCGGAAAGGGGGGTCAGCAGCAAACCGAAGACATTGTGACCGTAAAACCACAGCAGGATCGCATCCGGTATGCCCACCAGGGCCCCGGTGTCGGGCCGCCAGATGACATTGCCCAGGCTGAACGTCACGGCTGTCAGGACGATGCCGGCACAGGCGTACCAGACCGAGACATAGAGCACCGGTTCCTTGCGCCGGATGACCGTCATGAGAAAATTGACCAGCACGAGACTGAAGATCAGCACCACGCCCATGTCCACCGGCCAGATCATCTCGGCGTATTCGCGGCCCTGGGTATAGCCAGCGGCCAGGGTAACCACCACCCCGATCAGGACCAGGTTCCACAGCACGACGGTGACGACCCCCAGCATGTCGCTGAACAGTTCGGTGCGCAGAATACGCGGCAGGTAGTAAAAAGCGGCCGCCAGCAGTCCCGGTGTGACAAAACCGAAGAGCACCAGATTGACATGGATGGGCCGCACCCGGCCGAAAACGAGCCATCCGATATTCTCCGTCAGATCGGGCGCGATGAGCTCGGTAGCCCCCAGGAGCCCCATGAAGGTGGCCACCGTCATCCAGAAGCCGGCGGTGAGGCAGAACCCCTTGGCCGTCATATAGGTGGGCGGCACGCTGGTCGCATTGGTCGTCAAAATGAATCTCCTTTGAACTGTCGCACGGGACGCATCATGTCATGACTGTCTGTGGCGGAATCTTTCAACACCGATCGCGATGACACCGCAATATTATAGCGTTCGGGGCCGGGCACCATCAGCTATGGCACGCCAGCCAGCAGCCCAGGTTGACCTTTTTCTCTTCATGGCAGTCGATACAGAACCCCATTTTGAAGTGCTTCCCTTTGATGCGGTCCTGGGCCTCCACAACCCCATGACAGGCCTGGCAGTCGATGCCGAAGCGGATGTGCCGCTGGTGGTTGAAGAGCACATGCTCGGGCAGAAAATTGACTTTGACCCAGGGCGTCGGGGTCTGGGTGTCGAAATAGCGGTGCTCTTCCTGGATCCACCAGTGATTGGCAATAATGTAATTATGGCAGTGCAGACATTTCTCCACCGGCGGCAAGCCGGGATGATTCGAATGGCCCACATACGGATGGCAGTATTGGCACTGGATCGCTTTGTGACCGGCATGCAGGCGATGACTGAACGGGATGGGCTGTTCCGGCCCGATCATACTCTGGGGCGGCGTATAAAAAAAGAAAAGGAAGGCCGCCACCAGGACGATCGACACCGCCGTCCAGAAAATCGGGGTGGCGTTGGCCATCAGCTCCTGCCATTTTTTCTGCAGGAAGGCGATCGGATCCATCACGCCACCTCCTTGCGGCCCACCCGCACCAACTCGGGGAACTGTTTCAGATAGCCGGATACCGCGAATGCCATAAGCCCGAAGAATCCCATCGTGATGAGGACATCCGTGATGCCCAGCGGAATGGATGTCGCATGGTGGTTAAGCGCCGGTCCCAGGAGAAGCAGGTGCTCCAGCCACATGCCGGCGATAATGATACCGCAGAAGACCATCATGAATCGCGGCAGTGTCTTGACTTTTTTATTGAGCAACACGATGAAGGGCACGATGAAGCAGACGATGAACACCACCCAGGCCAGAATGTTCCAGGGCGCCGTCATGACCCGTTCGATGATATAGGTCGTTTCTTCGGAGATGTTGCCGTACCAGATGACCACCAGCTGGGCATAAAAGAAATCGGCCCACACCAGGCAAAAGGCGAAAAAGAGTTTGCCGACATCATGAAAATGGCTGGCGGGAATCTCAAAACCATTGCCGGGTCGAAGCTGCAGCACCGCCGCCAGAATGATCAGGGCCCCCAGCCCCATATAGATGGCCTTGGCAAAGGAGTAGGCCCCGAACAGCGTCGAATACCAATGGGGGTCGGCCGCCATCACCAGATCGTAGCCGATCAACGACAAGACCAGGGCAAAAGCCAGCATGTAGAGAATGCTGAACACGTTCTTGCGGCGCTCGCAGCGGGCCAGATTGCCGGGTCGCCGTTGCCAGCGCCGCACCAGAAAGGCCCGCAGGCGGCCGCCGTCGGCTTCCGCCGTGGTCAGTTTCAAGCGCAGGGCCTGATAGGTGTAGGCCAGCCCCAGGCCGTACAATACCAGCAGCGCGATCAAATCGCGGGAGAAAAGAAAGTGCACATTCAACCAGACTTCCTTGCCGTGCAAATCCTGATGCAGCCAGGGGAAGACATGCTCACGCCCCAGGAAGAGCAGCAGGAAGAGAACGATGGAATAGGGGAAAAAGGCGGTAAAGGCTTCGGATAGATTGGACAGCGGGCCGCTCCACTTGGCCCGGGTGGTGTGCATGATGGTGGAAAACAGCAGCCCCCCCTGGGCGATGGCGGACCACACCAGAAAGTTGATGAGGTAAGCTTGCCAGGCACGTTCGGGATGGCGTGTAAACAAGACCACAAGAAAGGTGACGATACCGACCGCGGCCAGTGCCAGAAAGATTTTCCTGATGGACGATGTCTTCATATGCCGTTGGGTGCCTTTCCCTTTGCGAATCGACCGATGCCGTGGACGTTCAGGCCGGTTGCGGTGCGGTTTCCAGTGTTGCCACCTGGGCGCCGCGATCCTGAAAGAACTGGCGCAACGCCGTTTCGCCCACCGGGTCGCAGGCGGCCGTAATGCCGTAATGCTCGCCGGAGCAGCGGGGGTCGTATTCGGCCAGCCCCCCCCAGTCCGGCAGTCCGCCGACGTTGATCAAGCCAATGACGTTGCCGATGACCGAAAAAAGGATCGTAAATTCAAATCCCACGATGAAAAACGGCACCAGGGCCACAACCGGTTTGCCGCTGACGATGAGATCCCACTGGACCGACGTATAGGCCGCGAACAGAAACCCGGTGAAAAAACCGATAATGCCGCCAACCAGGGTAAAATAGCCGACCTTGCTTTTGGGCAGGTTGAGCGCATCGGCAATCTTGTGATTGGGGATCGGGCCGTGAACCCGGACGACCGACCAGGGCGAAGATTCGAGCGCCTTGAGCGTGTCGAGCACCTGGTCCGGTTCCTTGAACAGCCCCATTAAACGTTTTTCGGCCGACATGACCCCTCCCTATTCCAGCATTTCTTTGACTTCCGTCATGGAGATGGAAGGCATGTGTTTAATGAAGAGGCAGAAAAGAAAGAAAAACAGGCTGAAGCTGCCGATCATGATCCCGTATTCAATCGGGGACGGTGTGAAATACCCCCAGGCATGGGGAATAAAATCGCGCGCCACACTGGTGATGATGATGACGAAGCGCTCGTACCACATGCCGATATTGATCAGAATCGAGATCACGAACAGGGCCGCGATGCTGGTGCGGATCTTCTTCACGAGGAGAAACAGGGGAACCACGGTATTGCAGATCGCCATGATCCAGAAGCCCACGGCGTACTCGCCGGTCGGACGCCAGGCGAAGATATACTGCTCCAGCGGGTTGTGGCTGTACCAGGCGATGAAAAATTCGGTGGCGTAGGCAAAGCCTACGATCAGGCCGGTGAAGACGATGGTTTTGGCCACGCTTTCCAGGACGTGCATCGAGATGATCTGCTGGCTGTTGAAGATCTTGCGCAGCGGTATCATCAAGGTCAGCACCATGGCCAACCCGGAGTGAATCGCCCCGGCCACGAAATAGGGCGCGAAAATCGTGGTGTGCCAGCCGGGCACGACCGCCAGGGCAAAGTCCCAGGAAACGACACTGTGCACCGAAATAACCAGCGGTGTCGCCAGGGCGGCAAAGAAGAGATAGCCGCGGGTGTAATGACGCCACTGCTCGAAACGGCCGGTCCAGCCCATGGAGAGCACCGTGAATATTTTTTTGCGAAAGCCGCTGGCATTGTCGCGCACGATGGCCAGATCCGGCAGCATCCCGGTGTACCAGAACAGGGAACTGACCGTCAGATAGGTACTGATGGCGACCACGTCGAACATGAGCGGCGACTGGAAATTAGGCCAGAGGTTGCGCTGATTGGGAAAGGGCAGCATATAGTAGACCATCCAGGCCCGCCCCAGATGAATAAAGGGAAAAAGCCCGGCCGTGCAGACCGCGAAGACGGTCATGGTCTCGGCCGCACGGGCGATGGGATTGCGCCAGCCCGCCCGGAAAAGATGCAGGATGGCGGATATCAGCGTACCCGAATGGGCAATTCCCACCCAGAAGACAAAATTGATCAGGTAGGTGCCCCAGGCCACCGGGTTGTTCATGCCGGCCACGCCGACGCCGACGAAGATCTGGTAGATCCAGCAGCCAGCGCCCAGGAGGACCCCGCAAAACAGCAGCGCAATCAAAGCCCAGTAGCTTTTCCCGGGGGGCTTCAGTGTGTCGAGAACCGTCTGGTCAACCTGAGCAAAGGTCAGATCGGACATGGGGGTCAAACCTCCTGAACCACTTTTTTAAGATAGATCACCGCCGGTTTGGTGTTCAGGTATCCCATCACCTGGTAGGCCCGCGGATCATCCACGAGTTTGCGCACCCGGCTTGCAGGGTCCATCAGGCTGCCAAAGGCGATGGCCCCGGTGGGACACGTCTGCATGCAGGCCGGCACCACTTCACCGTCGCGGACGGGGCGTTTTTCATTTTTGGCGACATTGTGGGCCGCCTTGATGCGCTGGATGCAGAAGGAACACTTTTCCATCACCCCTTTGGCCCGCACGGTGACGTCCGGGTTCAGCTGGAGATCGAGCGGTTTCGGCCATTCCCAGCTGTACCAGTTGAAGCGGCGCACCTTGTAAGGGCAGTTCTGCGAGCAAAAGCGCGTACCGATGCAGCGGTTGTAGATCTGGTTGTTGAGCCCCTCCTTGTTGTGGTGGGGCGCGTAAACCGGACAGACCGATTCGCAGGGCGCATTGTCGCACTGCTGGCACATCATGGGCAGAAAGTTCACCCGGGCGCCGTCTTCCGCGTCCTGATAGCGCTGAATCTGCAGCCAGGCCATTTCACGGCCTTCCACAATCCGCTCCTGGCCGACCACACCGATATTGTTTTCCGCGTAGCAGGCCGCTGCACAGGCATTGCAGCCGATGCAACGATCCAGATCCACCACCATGGCCCAGCGGTAGCCTTCGTGGTCGTGAGGCGGATAAAAGTCCCGCTTGTGATCGTAGCCCTCCGGGATCGGCAGGGTCAGCGGGAAGTCCCACATGGTCAGACCGGGCTTTCCAGGGTCGGTGGGCTTGCGCAACTCCTGCAGCGAAACATGCATGGCAATCTTGCGGTCGTGCTGGATCCGGCTGCCGGATGTCGCGGCCAGCTTGACGGAGGTTCCGGTGGCCTTGACGGAGATGGCCTGGGCCATGAGCAGGGCGCCGCTTCCCGCGGTCCGGGGGGTGCCGCCCATCAGCCGGAACGGGTTACTGCCTTGGTTGCGGGCATAGCGGCCCAGACCGGTGTGTCCCTGCCCCGCCGCCATGACCATGACCCCCGGGATGACTCCCGCCCAGTCGTAGACGGGCGCCGCCAACGTCTCACCCGCGCCTTGCAGCGAAACCACATCGCCCTCGGTAACTTTCAAATCAGCCGCCATTTCCGGATGCATCAACACCGGGGTCTGCCAGGCGATTTGTGTCAATGGGTCAGGGATTTCATTGAGCCATGATTTATTGGCGCCCCGTCCGTCAAGATAGCGAATGGAAGGCGCTGCGATCAGGACAGGGCCCTTGGGACGGTCGGCCAGCCCGTTGAAGGCCCGGGAAACGACGGCGGGATCGATGCGGGCGGGGTCCTTGGGCGGCTCCACCGCCGGGGGCGGCGTAAAAAGGCCTCCGGCCTGTAGAATAGCAACCCAGTCACTGACCTGGCCGATGGCGCCGGACTGACGGTTGAGGGCCAGCGGGAGGTAGGTCTTATAAGAATCGGCAGCTGTTGGTCCCCCGGCGGCCGTCGCCAGGAGAACATCCCCCAGGTCCGGCGCTTCCGACAAACGCCCCAGCGTCGGCTGCTGAATTCCCAGCGCGCCGGCAACCCCCTCATAAGCATCCCAGGATTCCAATGGCGACCGCACCGGCAGCACGAGGTCCGCCAGGGCGGTGGTTTCGTCCATCCCATTGGAAAAGCTGACCACGTAAACGGAAGGATCCTGCAGGGCGTCGGCAATCCCGCTGTCCGGCGGCAGGGTGTGGACCGGATTGGCATTGTGGACAAAGAGAACGTCGATCTGACCACCACCCAAATCATCGATCCTCTGCTGGATGACCGGCCATGGTGCGGCGGTTTCCACCCGGTAGCGTTGTTCAAAGGCGAACAAGGGCAGGGCCGGGTTCAGAATATAATTGAGCAGGTTGACCGCCAGGTTGGTGGCGTACCCGTTGGCGCCGTGAGCCCCGGCGCTGGTGCCGAGAACCAGGGGGTTCTGGGCCTGGAAGAGACGCGTCGCGAGACGATCGAAAACCGGCTCCGGTACGCCCGTCTTCTCCAGCACGGCCGCTTTGGGATAGCGCGTGACGATGGTTTCCAGCGTGTCTTTCAGCTCGAACGGCAGATGCCCGGCCCGGCCCACATCCAGTCCGATTTGAATCAGGGCCAGGGCGATAATCGTTTCGGTGTCCGGATGGCAGCCCACCCAGGCATCGGCATTGACGCCGGTCAGCGATTGATAGGGACCGACATGAAAGAAAATTCCTTTGCGCCCCTTACGCACGCGGTGCATGGTCTTGAACTGCCGTGCGTAGGAGACCGGCGACAGCCATGTCTCCAGAAAATCCGCCCCGAACGACACCAGGACATCGGCGTCTTCCATGTGATAAGCGAAAAGACCGTCGATCCCGAAAAGCGCTTGGTTGGCGGCCTTGAGGGCTTCGTATCCGAAGGGTTCATAAACGGTCGGCCCGGCGGCATTCCAGCCGGCCATGGTTTCGGCCGCCAGCGCGTGGAGCGGGGCCCCCATCACATCCGTCCAGAACTGGATACGCTCTGATCCCTTGCGCGCGGCCGCGGCCGTCTTGCGCCGAATGAGGGCCAGGGCGTCATCGTTGGTAACAGGCACCCAGCCGCCATTTTCCTTGCGAAGCGGCGATGCGATGCGATCCGGATCGTAGAGGCCCTGCAACGCGGCCTGGCCCCGTATGCAAAGGGTCCCCCGGTTGACCGGATGGGCCGGATTGCCCTCCAGCTTGATCACCCGCCCCTCACGGTTTTTAGCGACAACCCCGCAGCCCGCCGGACATTCCCGGCAGGTGGTGGCATACCATTGGGGCTGACCGGTCACCATGTCCTCCGGGGCATGCACCAGGCTGAAGAGTTTACGATCGGGGTCGGGCGAACAACCGGCGGCAAATGCCATGCTGCCCATACCGGCGATTTTGAGGAAAGTGCGACGGTCCATCATCAATACGAGCCCTCGGCAGGTCGAAACGAGCGGTTAATGGGTTGGGTCAAACACATTTGCTACAGTAAATGCCATGGACGCGGCAATGGATTGGCAGGTAAGAATGAATCGTAATTGTGTGGATAAAATTCTATACAGAACCGGTGCCACGGTGTCAAGAAGCGAGGCGCTGAAAACCCAATATGTCGGGTGAAAAGCGACCCGCCGGCCGGGAAGGCTTGTCAGGCTGGACATTATAGAAGCAAATACTCAAAACAGCAGGCCAACACAGGGCTACAGCAAGGCCCATCGTTGAGGGGAACCATGCGGCAGATCCTGCTGCCAGGGTTTGCAGCTTATGTTTTGGGCAGGATGTGGGTGGCCGATCCGAGAAAAATATCGGCGGTCTCGCCCTCGGTTTCGGAAAGGGTTGGATGGGCGTGCATGCTGAGGGCCACGTCTTCAGCCAGGGCGCCCATTTCAATTGCCAGTACGCCCTCGGCAATGAGGCCTTCAGCCCCGCGCCCGGTGATGCCGACGCCGATCACACGGCGCGTGTCAGCCTCGATGATCATCTTGGTGAGACCCGCCGGCGTGCCGGTGGTGAGGGCCCGGCCGGAAAACTTCCAGGGGAATTTTTCGACGGCCACCGCCATCCCCTGCTGACGGGCGCGCTCTTCGGTGATGCCGGCCCAGGCAATCTGGGGGTCGGTGTAGACAACGGCCGGGATGGCCCGCACGTCGAAGGCCGACGAACGGCCGGCAATCACCTCGGCGGCCACCTTGCCCTCGACC
>Ga0180434_10002596_pt1 | contig 23843 bp, 23 predicted proteins | sample SS_ome_7_FD_132453 | JGI IMG/M metagenome (GOLD analysis project Ga0180434, IMG submission 132453) | Hypersaline lake sediment archaeal communities from the Salton Sea, California, USA - SS_1_D_2 metaG | ecosystem: Environmental > Aquatic > Non-marine Saline and Alkaline > Hypersaline >... | reverse complement strand
TATGGATATATACGTTGTCTTTCCGTTCGTGGCGGTTTCGCTGTTGACGCTCATGATCTACACTGTATACACCATCCGATACCGCCACGGTGACCGGGTGTCCTCAACCTTCTCCGCTCCTGCTTCCAGCTGGCCTAAGGTCAGCATTCTTAAACCGCTGCGGCGGAGCGACGACGACATCGAGGCGAATTTGAGATCTTTTTTTTTCCTGGACTATCCGGACTATGAGATCTTATTCGGGGTGGATTCCAAGGATGATCCGGTGGTGCGTTTGATTGAGCGCTTGATGGAAGAGTTCCCAGAGATCCCGGTGAAGATTGTCGTCACGGGGCACACCACGCGACAGAATCCGAAGATATATAAGCTGGCCATGATGGAGAAGGCGTGTAACGGTTCGTTGTACTGGGTGAATGACTCCAATATACGAACCACCATGGACACCTTGAAGCGGCTCGTGACAGAATACCTCGAAGGAGACGTGAAGCTGATCTTCTGCCCGATTCGTGCCACAGGGAGCCAAAGTGTGGGCAGTGTGCTGGAAAACGCGTACATCAACCATTTTGTGTCCGGGAACATCATCGCCGCCTGGAAACTCGTTCGTGAGCCCATTATCGTGGGTAAATCGATTTTGATCGAGCGGGAGGCCCTGAACCGGTTCGGTGGCTTTTCCTACCTGAAAAACTATTTGGCCGAGGATTACATGCTCGGTATCACCTTCAATAGGAATCGGGTTCCCATCTCGACCAACTGCGTCTGGGTGACCAATGTCAACCGCACGACCACCATCACCGGCTTTATGGCGAGGATGGAACGGTGGGCGAAACTACGCTTCCATCTTCGGCGTCATTTTTATTTTCTTGAATTTTTGTTGAATCCGGTGCCGCTGGCCTTCGCCGCACCGCTACTCTGGGGAAGCGATGGCTGGATTCTTCTGGGTGCCTGCACTGCCATGAAAATCGGCATGGAGGCGTTGAATTTCCTGTGGGTGAACGAAGGAGACCGGTCACGCTTCATGCTGGTTTTGACGCTGCCTCTCTGGGTGCTGCTAAAAGACTGGCTCCTATTCTGGGTCTATTTCAAGCCCTTCATCAGTCGAACGGTTCGCTGGAGGGGGGGGACCATTCGTATCGGCAAGAACACCCGAATCGCCGCGACTCCGGAAACCCTGATGCTTGACAGTGTCTGAGCCATCCAAACGATCTTCATCGTCCGTCGATCGAATCCGACCGTTTGTGGGAAGAAAGAGCTGGGTGGTGTCGGTGTTGATGGGGCTGGGCCACGTTCGTGCCGCCTTTCCCCTGCGCCATATGGCCAAGGGTGGTGTGATACTCTACGGTTCTCCCGCGGCGACGCCTCCGGCAGAATACCGGATATGGCGAAAGATCAAACGGTTGTACTATGTCGTTTCACGAGCCGGAAATCTTCCTGTCATCGGGAAATACATCCTGGCTCCGATGCTGGCCATGCAAAAAATTGAACCCTATTATCCTCGCACGGATCTATCCAAACCCAACCTGGGCGTGTTCTATCTCGATTACCTCATCAGGAAAAAGCGGATCGGGCAGGCGTTGATCCACACGATCCGCCAAACCCGCATTCCCGTGATTCATACGTTTTACGCGACAGCGATCGCGCTGGAGCGTCTGGGATTGACCGATCGTCCCAACTACCTACTCATCTGCGATGCCGACATGAACCGGATCTGGGTGTCCAAGCATCCGCGGTCCAGTGAGATCGTCTATCTGGCGCCCTGCACTCAGGTGAAAAACCGTTTGCTCAGCTACGGAGTCCGGCCAGAAAAGATATTAATCACGGGATTTCCCCTTCCCAAAGAGAACATCGGTGAAGCGGCGAGCATGCACATCCTGAAAGCCGATCTCTACGGGAGGCTGTTGCGTCTCGATCCGACAGGCAAGTTCTTTTCCTATCACAGGAAATCTGTTCAGTTTTGGCTGAATCGGCGCGGTGCACCCGCGATTCGAGACCGCGCGTTTCAGCTGACCTTTGCCGTGGGAGGCGCCGGTGCACAGGTCGAGATGGTCGAAATCCTGTTGAAAAGTCTCAAGGGAAAAATCATCACCGGCAAGATCAAGATCGGTCTTTCGGCGGGGATCGACCTGCGTGTTTATAAAAAGATCGAACACATCATCAATGCGTTACGGTTATCGGAATTCCTGGGACGATCCATTGAGATCGTCTACCATTCAGATGTCAGAGAATATATGGTGGCCTTTAACCGAATGCTTCGGCGGACGGATGTTCTCTGGACGAAGCCGAGCGAACTCTCCTTCTTCTGTGCTTTGGGTATTCCCATATTGCTGGCGCCCGCTATCGGCACCCATGAAGCGTTGAACCGTCGCTGGTTGCATGAAATCCATGCCGGAATCGATCCTCCTGGAGCCGTTGAATACGTTCACGAATGGCTCTTCGATTTGAGAAGAAACGGCCGCTTGGCCGAGGCGGCCTGGGATGGCTTTCTGAAGGCGCGAAAATTGGGTGTGTATAAAATCGAAGCGTTGATCGCCACGGGCCGCTTCCATGACGGGGAAACGCCCCTCGAGCAATAGAAACCGTCGTAGATCCGGAAAAGGGGACTAATCCGAGTGAAGCGGGAGTGAAACTGTGAACCGGGTGCCTTCGCCGGGCTGGCTCTTCAGTTCGATCCTGCCGTGGTGCAGGAGCACGATATGCTTGACGATGGACAATCCCAGGCCGGTTCCTCCTGTTTCCTTGGAACGTGACGTGTCCACCACGTAAAACCGTTCGAAAATGCGGTCTTGGTGGGCGATTGGGATACCGATTCCTTCGTCTTCCACCTCGCATACCATCCACGGCTTCTCCTTTCGCAGGCGAACGGTGACCTTGCCGCCATCGGGCTCCGAGTATTTGATGGCGTTGTCGATCAGGTTGATGAAGAGATCCTCGAGTTTATGAGGATCTCCCTTGACCGCCGGCAATTCTTCTTCGGCGTCTATGATCAGGGATAGGTTTTTGGCCTTCAGTCTCGGGGTGAAGAACTTGACCACCTGGGCAATCAGGTGTCTCAGATCGACACTTTCGCTGTGAAGTGCGAAGGTTTTTTCCTCGAGTTGTGAGAGAAGCAGCAGGTCCTGGATGATGTTGATCATCCGTTCGGTGTTCCGTTTGATCACGCTCACGTAGTGGGCGGCTTCTCCGGAGATTTCGTTTTCCAGGGTTTCGGCAAACCCTTTGATCGAGGTCAGCGGCGTTTTCAATTCGTGGGAGACGTTGATGACGAAATCCCGCTTGATCGCCTCCAGTTTCTTGCGCTCGGTGATTTCGTGGAGGGTGATGATCAGGGATTTTTCCCGGGCCAGCCGGGCGACACTGGAGATGAAGAAATGCCCGTTGATTTCGATCTCCCGCGTGGTACCCTCTTTGGATTGCAGGGCGGCCTGGATCAGCTCGTAAAACTCGGAGCTTCGACAGATCTCCCAGTACTTCTTCCCTTCGGGTGCGGTGGACCGGCTGATCTCCTGAAACTTCGGGTTGGAGAGCCGGACCGTCCCATCCTCGTCGATGACCACGAGCCCCTCCGTGATGGAGGAGATGATGGTCTGGAGCTCGGTCTGGGTTTTGGACATGCGGTCAAAGAGGCGCTGCTGCTCTGTGACCATGTGGTTGAAGCGGCGTGACAGCTGGCCCAGCTCCCCCCGGTCCCGGGCAAAAGCCCGCACGGACAGATCGCCTTCCGAGATCTTCTCCGCCGCCGCGGTCAATCTTCGGATGGGGCGGGTGATGCTGCGGGCGTTTAAATAGGTCAGGAGCGCAGACAGGGCGATGAGCACGGCCAGAATTATGAGGATCGGTGTCCTCAGCTTACCGATGAATTTCTCGATGTCCTCGACGAAAAGACTGACCCGGAGAACGCCGGTGATTCCGTTCTCGTCGCGCAGGGGGGTGGCCAGGTAGAGCATGTTGGCATTCATGGTGGTGCTGAAGCGGAAATTGTCCGATGTTCCGCCGCGCAGCGCATTTCTGACCTCCGGGCGGTCGCCGTGGTTTCCCATGCTCTCCGGTGCTGCCATGGAGTCGGCCAGAACGGTGCCATTCGGTGAGAGCACGGTGATTCGGGAGGCCACGTCCGACCCGATTCGTTTCACCAGGTCGTTGAGGGTCGACGGCGTGGGTCCGGGTTCTTCCGGAGGCAGTGAAGGAGGCATCAAGGGAGAGACCTGGGGCGCCAACGACTTGGCGAACTGATCGAGCCGGTCGACCATCAGGTCGTGATGCCAGGTCTTGATGGCCGCAAACGAGAAGAGTGTGGTGAAGAGGCCCAGCGCCAGGATGATGAACAGATACCCCCAGAAGGATTTGAAAAATATGGAGTGTTTCACGGTTCCAATTTATACCCCACGCCCCTCACGCTCCGGATCCACGGCCCCGCTTCTCCGAGCTTGTCACGCAGGTTTTTGATGTGGACGTCGATCGTGCGGTCGATGATGAACTTGTCGTCCCCCCACAGACGGGTCATCAGTTTCTCGCGGGAATACACCCATCCCAGTTTCTCTGAAAGCGTGACGAGGATGGTAAATTCGGTCTTGGTCAGCTCGATTTTTCGGTCTTTTAGAAATACCTCGTGACGGTTGATATCGATGGTCAGGATGTCGTCGATGGTTCTTTTCTGGCCGTCTTCGGTCTTGACCCGGTCGTCCCGCCGCAGGATGGCCTTGATTCGGGCGATCAGCTCTTTAATCGAAAAGGGTTTGACCATGTAGTCGTCGGCACCCAGCTCCAGACCGAGCACCACATCGGTCTCGTCGCCCTTGGCGGTCAACATGAGCAGTGGAATACGTGCCCATTTCGGGTGTTGTTTGAGGCTCTTGCAGACGTCCAGACCGTGGATGTCGGGGAGCATCAGATCCAGAATGATCAGGTCGGGGATCGTGGTTTTCAGAAAGTCCATGAAAGGGCGTGCGGCCAGGAAACGGGCGTTGCGAAATCCGTTTTTCTCCAGGTTGATCCCGATCAGTTCCAGGATGTCCTTCTCGTCGTCGATGACGGCGATCAGCGGTTTGGCGCTTGCCCCCTTTGTTTCAGTCTCTTTCATCCTTTTTTTTGGTACCAGATGTGCGTTGCAAAGTCAAATTCATTCCACACCTTACGGTTTTTACATGATATATTATACTGGCGAAGTGTTAAGTTTTGATGAAAAACCGCTTCAATTTCGCCTAAGCGGCCTCTGGATCCGAGATCCCGGATCATCTAGCTGAACAGGGAACGAATGGTTTGAACGGCCCGGTCGACGTCCCGGTCGTCGATGTCCTTGTGGGTCACGAAGCGAATGAGGCGGTCGGTATAGGGCAGGGCCCACACCTTTTGTGCGGCGCAGGCCTCAAGGAAGTGATCCGCGCCCATCTTCTCCAGTTCGATCATGACGAAGTTGGTCTGGACCTGTCGCGTATCGACCCGAATTCCCGGGACATCGACGATGCCCTCGGCCAGGAGGCGTGCCCGCCGGTGATCCTCGGCCAGTCGGTCGACCATGGTTTCCAGAGCGACGATGCCTGCGGCGGCCACGATACCCACCTGGCGCATGCCGCCACCCAGGTATTTCCTGACCCTGCGCGCCTCCGCGATCATCGCCTCGCTTCCCGCGAGGATCGATCCGACCGGGGCGCACAGCCCTTTGGACAGGCAGAACATGACGGAGTCGACGTGGCCGGTGATGGTCGCCGCATCCACGCCCAGGGCGATGGCGGCGTTAAACACCCGGGCGCCGTCCAGGTGCAGATGCAATCCGTGTTCCCTGGCGAGACGCGACACGGCCTCCATGTAATCGAGTCCCAGGACTGCGCCGCCCCAGATGTTGTGGGTGTTTTCCAGGGCGATCGCCCGGGTTTCCGGTATGTGTTCGCGCAGCGCCCTGCCCGGGATGGCCGCCCGCAGGGTGTCGAGCGGGATTTCGCCCCGTTTGGATGGCAGGGTGCGCGGCAGGCTGCGTGCGATGCGGGAGACGTTTCCCGCTTCGAAGTTCATGATGTGGCATTTCTCTTCGAGGAGGACGACTTTGCCCTCTCCGGCGGCCAGGATCATGGCGATGGTGTTGCCCATGGTGCCTGAAGGAACGAACAGCGCCGCGCCCTTGCCGGTTCGCGCTGCTGCCAGTTCTTCCAGGCGGTTGACGGTGGGATCGTCGCCGTGGACATCGTCGCCCACTTCGGCTTCGTACATGGCCCGGCGCATCTCCGGTGTGGGGTGGGTGACCGTGTCGCTGCGAAAGTCGGATATGCCATTGTGAGACATCCTGTCCTCCTTGTAATCGGCGCCGGCCGGCTGCCGGCCGGGCCGGATCGTATTTCATTATATCAGGTTTCCACGGTGGCGACCAACCGGGCGGCATCCGGTTGATTGCCGCTGGATGGTGTCTTATAATCAGGAACGCGGTCCTCCGGCGATGAAAAGACAGCAGAGGATACGGGGTGCGCCTCGACCATGGCACGGAGAGGCCGATCAGGTGCAAATGGATATTCGGGTTGACATTGAACGGGCCGTTGAGCGGTTGAAGCCACGTGTTCGCCGGACCCCGCTGGAGTACTCCCCCTGGTTGAGCCGGTTGGGAGACGCCGAGGTGTTCCTGAAGCTTGAGAATTACCAGCTGTCCGGGTCGTTCAAGATCCGCGGGGTCATGAACGCGCTGCTGGACATGGCCGATCAGGGTGGCAGGCCGGGACTGGTGACGGCCTCATCCGGTAATCACGGCGTGGCCTTTGCCCATGCCCTCAGGTGGGTGGGTGGAGACGGTGCCGTTGTGGTTCCGGAAACCATCTCCAAGATCAAGGCCGACGCCCTGAAGGCGGCCGGTGCCCATCTGCGGTTTCACGGCGACGATTGCCTGAAGGCCGAGACGCATGCCCGGGAGTGGGCGAAGGCCAGCGGCCGGGTCTTCCTGTCCCCCTACAACGATCCGCGGGTCATTGCCGGACAGGGCAGCATCGGCGCGGAAATTCTTGAACAGTGGGACGAATCGGGGATGGCCCGGGATATCGATGCCGTACTTGTGCCGGTGGGTGGCGGCGGCCTGATTTCCGGTGTGGGCGGTTACCTGAAGTCGCGGTTGCCACGGGTGAAAATTTGGGGCTGCCAGCCACGACGATCCGCGGTCATGTACCATTCGCTACAAGCCGGGCGAATCCTTGATATGGAATCCGAACCGACCATTTCCGATGGAACCGCGGGTGGGATCGAGGTGGGTTCCATCACCTTCGACATGTGCCGTGAATTCGTGGATGGATTCGTTCTTCTGGAAGAAGAAGAAATCGAGGCTGCGGTGGTCGCTGCCCTGCGTTGGCAGCACGTTCTCATCGAGGGTGCGGCGGCGCTGCCGCTGGCGGCTTTTCTGAAAAGGAGGAAGCGGTTGCGCGGGAAGCATCTGGTCCTCGTGCTGAGCGGGGCCCGCATCGCGCCCGTCGTGCTTGCGGAGATCATCGGACGCAGGGGGGGGGAAGTACCCCCTGCGGGAGGTAGCCCGTGAAGGTGACGGTCAATGATGTTGTGATCGTCGTGCACCGAGGCGCGACGGTTCTGGACGCCCTCCGGCGGTATTCGCCGCAGGCGGCAGAGAGGGTCCTGACCGGGGCTTGCCGGGTGGAGGACGACCATGGGTACCTTGTGGCGACAGACGGTGCGCTCTCCGAGGGAGACCGTCTCACCGTGGAGGATCCCCCGACATGAGGTGGGCTGCGACCTCCGGTCTCCGGTGGAGACTGGTCCGGGTCGCCGTGGCCATATGCCTGGTCGTCCTCGCGACAGCCTGCGCGGACACCCATCCCCCAGGATCCGAGAAAACCCGACTCGTCATCTTTCATGTCAACGATCTTCACGGTGAAATCGGGTATCTACCGCGAATGGCTGCCCTGATCGAGGCGGAACGCCGTGTAAATCCGGATGTGCTTTTCCTGAGCGCCGGAGACAACTTCATCGGGAATCCCTATGTGGATCAGAGCGATCCCAGGGGCGAACCGATGCTGCAGTTGTTCAACCAGATGGGCCTGGATCTCATGACGCTGGGCAACCACGATTTCGATTACGGTCAGGAAGCCCTTCGGCGCTTCGTGTCGCGGGCCCGGTTCCCGGTTCTCTGCGCGAACGTGCTGGTGCTGCCCGAGGGTATCATTTCGCAGCCCCCCCCATTCGCTCAGTTGCGCACCCGCGGTGGGTTACGGATTGCCGTTCTCGGATTGATCCAGATCGACGGAACACGGCGCCTGCCCGACTGTCACCCCGATCATCTCCAGGGACTGGTCTTTTACGATGACATTCAGACCGGGTGTCACTACGGGTTTCTGGACGGCAACAACGATCTCTTCATCGCGCTTACCCACCTGGGTTTGGGCCGGGACAAGGTGTTGGCCCAGGCGATGACCGAGCTCGATCTCATCGTGGGAGGGCATTCGCACACGGCCATGGACCGTCCCCTGGAGGTCGGCGGCACGCTTATCGTCCAAGCGGGATCACACGGCAGGTATCTTGGGCGGATCGATCTGGAGTTTGACGAACAGCGGCTGGTTTCCCGCCGGGCCCGGTTGCTCGATTTGCAGGAGGCGGGTCGTGAGGATCCGGCGGTGGCGGCAACGGTGGCGCGGATCATGGACAACCCGAAACTGAAAGAAACCGTGACCCGGATGGAGGTCCCCCTGGAAGGGAAGGTGGAATTGGGCAACCTCGCCACCGACGCCATTCGTGTCGGCCTGAGACTGGACATGGCCTTCTACAACGCCGGTGGTCTTCGTGTGAACCGGCTCGCGGGCGAGGTGACGCTGGCCGATCTGTACGCCCTCCATCCCTTTGGAAACGAGATCGTGGTGTTCGAGATGACGCCCTCTGATATCCGTTCCCTGATCCGCTACGATGTTGAGCATGTCGCGCCTCTGGATCTGCAGGTTTCAGGACTGTCCTACACGCTGGTAACGGCTCCCGACGGTGGCTTGCGGGACGTTTTGCTTCTGGGGATGAACGACGCGCCCCTTCCCGAGGGGCGTGTTTTCAAAGTCGGCATGAACAACTACATGGCGAGTGTCTACCGGTTTGACAGGCGCGGTCCGGGTCGCTCCTCCCATCGGCGCATGGTGGACCTGATGATCGACCACCTTCGGGGAGACGTGAACGTGCTTCCTTTGAAAGCCAGGCGCAGCCGTATCCGCAGAGAGGGCGTGTAATTCGAGGCGGTTCGGGCCGTTTCCGCGAAGCCGTTTCAGGCGTTGTCCTTCTCAAACGCCCGCATGAATTCCACGAGTGCCTTGACACCTTCCAGGGGCATGGCGTTGTAGATCGATGCCCGGCACCCGCCGACACTTCGATGGCCCTTGAGTCCAACGAACCCGGCCTGTTTGGCTTCCGCGATAAATTTGGCTTCCAGGTCTTCAGAGGACAGGCGGAATGTCACGTTCATCTTCGAACGATCCGCTTCGGCCGCGGTCCCCCGATACAACCGGCTGTGGTCGATGGTGTCGTACAGCATGGCCGCCTTCTCGTTGTTGAAGGCTTCCACGGCGGCCAGTCCGCCGAGACCCTCGATCCACTCGAGAACCAGCTTGACGATGTAGATGGCGAAGCAGGGTGGCGTGTTGTAGAGTGACTTCTTCTCCGCATGGAGCCGGTAGCTCAGCATGGACGTCAGGTTGTCGGCACTGGCCTCGATCAGGTCGCGGTGGATGATGACCAGGGTGACTCCGGCGGGTCCCATGTTTTTCTGTGCCCCGGCGTATATCAGTCCGAAACGGGTGATGTCGAGGCGACGGCTGAGGATGTCGGATGACATGTCCACAACCAGCGGAACGTCTCCCGTGTCGGGGAAGGTCTGGAACTGAATGCCGCCGATGGTCTCGTTTGAGGTGAGGTGAACGTAGGCGGCGTCGGTGGAAAACTGGAATCGATCGGGTATGTAGGAGAATTCCCGGTCCTCGGAGCTGGCGGCGATGTGCACGTTGCCGAACAGTTTCGCCTCTTTGATCGCCTTCTTCGCCCAGGCTCCCGTGTTGATGTAATCGGCGGTCCCTCCCTGAAGAAGGTTCATGGGGATCATGGCAAACTGGGTGCTGGCCCCTCCCTGCAGGAACAGGACCGAGTAATCTTCCGGTATGTTCAGGAGATCTCTCAATTTCGTCTCCGCTGTTTCGATGACCTCGGTGAACTCCTTGGAGCGGTGACTGATCTCCATGATCGAAAGGCCCATGTGGTTGAAATCCAGCAGTTCGTTCTGCGCTTTTTTCATCACATCCTGAGGTAGAATGGCTGGCCCCGCATAAAAATTATACGTTTTGGACATCCGTGAATCCCTCCTTGTGACAAATCAACCGATTCGTGCGGCCGACGTTCGGCCAGACATCATTATACCGGGATTCCTCCGGAATTTCAATCACGTGTGCCCCCTTCCGAATGCGATTGTTTTCGCTGGGGAATGGGAATACAATGGGCCAGGCGCATCGCTGTGTTCGCCGCCCTGTGCCTGATATGGGGATCCACCTGGCTGGCCGCCACCGGTGTGATGACTTACTCTCTGGATTATGGATTGATCTACTGGGCGGAGCAGTATCTCAGTGCCGGCATCACCTCCATTTTTTTTGCTTCCTATGTGTTGTTTACCGCGCTGGCCTCCCGGTATGTTTATCGAATGGAATCGTTCCGCTGGTGGCGGACCCGGCTGAGGCGTGGGAACCGGCGCCGCGGGGGTGCCGGCTGGGGATATGTCAAACCACGCGAATTGGAGCCGCCCCGCTGAGGCTCATTTCACCTTCCAGCCCTTCGCCTGGAATATGCGATCCAGTTTTTGCTTTCGATAGGCTTGCAGGGTTACCCGCCATTCGGCCTCCACGGTTTGGAAGTACGATTCCGCGGCCTGCCTGGTGAAAAAATGGATCAGAAATACGTCGTCCCCATCGATTCGGGGACAGCTGAAGAACTCGAACGGGCGGTTTTCCTTGTCCTGACCGCTTTGAAACGGTTGGGGGAAAGGGATGTCGACCAGGTCCTGCAGGCGTGCCTTCTTGGGTTCATTTTTCCATTTTTTCTCGAAGATGTCCTGTTTCTTCCAACGGTTGAAATGGTCGACGGCGGTGTCCCAGTCGTTGACCCTCCGGCCGGCGAGGATCAGCTCGGCCCTGATACCCGAGGGGAGGACCAGGTCTTCCCGGTTCCATGACTCGAATTCCGGATGGTCCAGCCTGATCCGGGGATGGTTCTTTTCGTATTCCACAGGATATTGCTTTCCGTGAAGTGAGACGGTCCGCGGCCATTTCATCCGCTGCAACCGCTGAACCATGTGGCGTGGTAAAAGTTCTTGGAGCGTGAAGAACCGGAATCCGGGATGGAGATCGAAGAAAAGTTTCAGGTCGTCGGCGTTCAGTCCTTTTTCGAGCTCTTCAGCCAGGAAGGCCCTCCACCCCGATTGGAAGGTGAAGGGAGTCCGCGACGATCGTGCGCTTCCTCTCAGGAGCATGGGTTCCACTTGCCGCCAGTATGTTCTCATGGTCTCGAGGCGCCGGTAAAACCGGAGCCGGGTCCGGTTCCTCTCGATCCAGTCGGTGACCGATGAGACCACGAGCTTCTTCTGGGCATCGTCCCGCCAGTCGGGAGGGCCCTGGTAGGCGAACACGGTCCGGCCGCCGAAATCCACGGCGTGATCGACCACCAGCCGGTCTCCGCGAATCTGAACGGTGGCGCTTTTTTTGTAGCTGAACGGACGCAGTCGATCGAGGATTTCCGGTGAAATCTCGCTGGCGAAGGTGATCAACCGCAGGGAGATCTTTTCTCTTTCACCGGTCTTGGGATTCTCACGGTCGATCAACAGGTCAAAGGGCATTCCCACGACGGCGTCCGGGCGGGTATGGAACAAAATCGATGTCTTTTCCAGTTCCCGCGACTCGCCCTCGGCCGTGTAAGCGTTTCCCGTTTTCACGTAGGCGCGGTCCACGAAGGCGGACAGGATCACACGAAAAATGGCGGAGATCTCTTTGGACGTCAGGTTTCGTTCTCTGGTCTCCATGCCCAGCCTCCGGTGCAACTCGTTGTAAATGTCCCGGGCCAGAACCATTTTTTTCGGATGGATCACGTGCCGGTGGGTCCGGGGGTACTCCCATATGACGAGCTGATTGAGCAGGTCCGAATGCAGTGATGAGGGGTAGTACTTCTCCCCGTGGTACTGTTTGCTGGTAATGCCCCGGGTTTCCAGGATGGCGATCAACTTGGCCGTACTGGCGGTGATGTGCGGAGAGAGTTTCTGCGCCTCGATCAGCATGCGGGCGCTGCGGATTGAGACGGGGAGATCGGCCATGCGTCTTCCTTCGGAGGTGATCTTGCCTTCTTCGTCGATGGCGCCGAAGGTCTTCAAACCCGCCATGGCCTTGGCCACCAGGCTTGATCTGGGGCGGTGAAAGTATGGAAAGTCCACGGGTGAGATACCCCACTTGATCATACGCAGCACCACAGATTCCAGGTTGAGCCGCTGGATTTCCGGCACGGGGTAGGGCAGGCGGTCCTTCATGCTTTCCACCGCGCTCAGGATATACTGGCCGCTCTTCACGCGGCCGGCACGGCCGGCACGCTGCAGGCATTCGGCCCGTGAGGTGAGGGTGGGATAGAGACCCTCGATTCCCTTTTGAACCCGCACCTCCTTCTTGATTCCCGTGTCCACCACCGCGTCGATGTCATCGATGGTCAGGCTGGTCTGAGCGATGTCGGTGGACACGATCACCTTCGGAACATCGAAGTGTTTGAACACGCGGGCCTGTTCCTTGATGGACAATTCTGCATGAAGGGGCAAAACCCGCGCGCGGAGCTTATCTTCTTCCAGGCTTCCTCGCAACATTCGAATGAACTCGTCGATCTCCCCCTTTCCCGGTTGAAAGACGAGTACGTTTTTTTCCATTTCCACGAGTTGCATGGTGTCGGAGAGAAGGAATTCAGGGGGATTGTGATGCATGGTCACGGGAAATCCGCGGCCCGGGACCTCGATGACCGGGGCGTCCTTCAGGAAGGACGAGAGCCTCCCGGTGTGCAGCGTGGCACTCATGATGATGATCCGCTTCCCGGTTCGGGAAAAGAATCCCCGGTCGAGCTTTTGCCGGACCAGTCCGACGAGGATGTCCTGATTGAGGTTCCACTCGTGGATTTCGTCGAGGATCAAGGTGTCATAGTCATGTTGACCCTTGATCTCCTTGACCATCTGAACGCCGTCTGTCAGGTAGAGCAGCCGGGTCTCGGCCGACATTTTCCGGTCGAAACCCGTTTGGTATCCAACCCCGGTTCCCCAGGCCCCGCCGGATGTCTGGGCGACGTAATGGGACAGGGAACGGGCGGCGATTCGCCGGGGCTGTGTAACCGATACCCGCAACCCCCGCTGCCACAGCCAGAGCGGTATTCGGGTGGACTTACCCGCACCGGTCTCGGCTGTTATGATGAGAATCGGATGCCGCGAGAGGGCCTTCTCGATCGGACCCCGGTATTCGTCGATGGGCAGCGGTTCCATTTGCTGGCATCATACCAGACCTGATGGCAGGCGGCAACCGGTTCCAGGGAGGCGTGAAGACGGTCAGACGGGTCCGGGAGGCTGTGGTATAATGACCGTGAAGGCTGCATATGACACCACTGGCGCATTCGGCGATCGGATTCCTGGGCTGGAAGCGGGCCGCGCCTGACGGCAAACCAGCGCTGGCGTTTCTGTTCGTCGCGCTGGCGAACCTGCATGACCTCGATTTTCTGGTTCTGGCGGCTCTGGGAGCCGGGGGCCGCAATCTCCACCAGCAATTCACCCACAACCTTCTCTTTTCTCTTCTCGCTCCACTGGTCCTTTTCCCGCTGATCAAACCGGCGCGGATCCGCTGGGGGTTGGTTCTGGTCTCCCTGTCCCACCTCCCCCTGGATCTGATCATCAGGGATCCCGTGGCTCCGGTCGGGTTTCCCCTCTTCTATCCCTTATGGAAGAAGAACTTCAACCTGGGCTTCTTCCCCAATATATGGCGGGGCGGCTGGGGGGAGGTCGTCTCGTTTCACAATCTCTGCACCGTCCTTCTGGAGGTGGTGGTCGTGGTTCTGCCGGTGATCTGGCTCTGCCGCCGTGATACGCTTCGGATGCGGGAACCGGAGAGGCTTTGATGGACTGGATGACGGGGCTCGACTGGTTGTTGCTGACTGCGGGGGGAGGGTTCTTCCTGCTGATGGTGTTTTCCTCCCTGGTGGAGGGGGAGAAGCGGGCCGCCCTTTTGTCTTCCCTGGCATGGATCGGATATTCGGTGATCTGGATTTTCATGTTGGCGAACCGCGGGCTTCCCTGGGTCCGGCGCATGCATCCTTATATCCTGGCGCTGATGTTGCTGTTCATATTGGTTTCCCTCGTGCCGCTGTTTCCACGCAGGGCGGGGCGGCTGCCCGGGGATATCGCGCGTTTCGATGAGCGCGACCACATGTTTTCCCGCAACAACCTGAAGTTTCATCCGGAGCTGGCGGCGGAGTATTACGCACGGCATCCCGAGAGGAAGGGCGTCGATGAGAAGATCCACCACCGTCCGGAACTCGGTGATGAGGCGCAGATATACCACGACCCGGTCTATTCGCCTCTCTTCGAGGCCGCTTTCGCCTACCTTGACAAGACGCGACCGGCATCACAGGGAGACACGCGATCCCGAGGAAAGGGAGTGGAGGCCGATGTGCTGACCCGCGCGGTGCGGGATGCGGCGCGCTTCTACGGTGCCTGCGATGTGGGCATCGCCCGGTTGCAGAGGCATCACCTGTACAGCCATACAGGGCGGCGCGCAGAGGGCTGGGGGCAGCCCGTGGAAAACAGCCATACCCACGCGGTGGTGGTCGTGGTGCCGATGAGCGTCGGAATGATGAAACGGGCTCCGGCGTTGCCGGCGATCCTGGAATCTTCACGTCAGTATGTCGAAGCGGCCAAAATCGCCCACGTTGTCGCCGAATACCTCAGGGGTTTGGGGTTTTCTGCCCGGAGTCATACGGATGGCAACTATCAGATTCTCTGTGTGCCGTTGGCCGTTGCGGCCGGGTTGGGTGAACTGGGCCGCATGGGGATTTTCCTGCATCGAATCCACGGCCCCTGCGTTCGTCTGGCTGTGGTCACCTGTGATGCGGAATTGATACCTGATTCAGAGGGGGATTGGAAGATGGCGGCCTTCTGTCAAATATGCAGGAAGTGCGCGATCAACTGCCCCACGCAGGCGATACCCTCCGGCGATGAACCGGTCAGCAGGGGGGTGCGGCATTGGTCGATCGTTCAGGAAACGTGCTATGCTTTCTGGAAGAGTGCGGGAACCGATTGTGGATTCTGCATCCGGGTCTGTCCATACACCAAGCCGAACACCCTGCTGCATCGCCTGGTACGTTTCTACATTTCGCGAAATCCGATCAACCAGAGAATCGCCCTGTTTTTCGATGACCTGTTGTATGGCCGGCGCCTGCCCAGGCCGAGGGGAAATCCCAGGCGCCTGATATCTGAATGAAAGGAGAAGAGAGCGTGCCGCCGGGCGGCCCGGAGGAATATCGCGTGTGCGTCGTTTTTCACGGAGAACTGGTCGATTTCTTTCCCCGTGAAACGGAAGATCCCGTGAAAAGAGGGTTGACGTGCCGCAGGCGATCCGTCAAGGATCTGATCGAATCACTCGGCGTGCCTCACACCGAAGTGGGCGAAACGCGCATGTCGGATCGGCCCGTTCCGAACTCCCGGCTGGTTGAGAGGGATGGCCGGATCGATGTGAGACCACGGGTAACGTTCGAATCCTGGCGTCAGGACGGTGGGGATGGGTCTGCGTTCCTTTTCCTGTGCGACGTTCACCTGGGAAAGCTGGCCCGAATGCTTCGGCTGCTGGGATTCGATACCGCCTATGATTCGGATGCGGTGGATGTGCGTCTGGTCGAAATCTCGCGATCTCAGGGGAGAATCCTGTTGACCCGTGATCTGGGAGTGTTGATGAGGAGGGTACTCGAACGCGGGCTGTTCGTTCGCAGCACCTGTCCTGATCGTCAGGTGGAGGAGATTCTCGACCGACTTCGGATCCGCTCCGAAAGCCGGCCTTTCACCCGCTGCCTCATTTGCAATGGAATACTGGAACGTATCGATCCATCCGAAGGGGAAAGGGACCGGGTGCTGGGGGAGGTGCCGGAGGGGGTGAAGCGCTGGTGTTCCCGTTTCACGCGTTGCACATGCTGCGGTAAGATATTCTGGCAGGGAAGCCACCGGACACGGCTCGAACGCCGTGTCCGGGACTATCTCCAGTCACAGCCGGTCTGATTCCCGGAGGTTCCCGGGTCCGTGGCGCGGCCCAACCCATTTGCCTTTGAGGATCAGCGGGTATCCCTGGCCCCTTTCCCGAAATCGAGCGCGTGTTGGAGGATGGCCGTCACGCTGGCGAGGTCGGCCAGGTTGGTCGGGACGATCATGGAGTTGTTGGTTCGTGCCAGCTGGGCGAACGAGTCGATCCAGTCGTTGGCGATACGGAGGCTCACCGCCTCTTTGCCACCGGGATTTTGAATGGCGTGTCCCACTTCCGTGATGCCGAGGGCGGTGGCGCGCGCCACTTCCAGAATGGCCGTGGCCTCGCCCTTGGCTTCGTTTTCCCTCTTGATCCGCTCTCCTTCGGATTTTTTCACCGCTTCCTGTTTGTCGCCCTCGGCGCGATTGATCTTCGCCTGCTTGTCTCCTTCGGAGAGCGCGATCGCCTCTCGCTTTTCCCGTTCGGCGCGCATCTGTTTCTCCATGGCATCTCGGATGGTCTGGGGCGGGTCGATGTTTTTGATCTCGTAACGGGTGACCTTGATCCCCCAGGGATCGGATGCCTCGTCGATGGCGTTGACGATGGAGGCGTTGATGCCCTCCCGGGACTCGAAGGTCACATCAAGGTCGATCTTGCCGATTTCGGAGCGCATGGTGGTCTGCGCCAGCTGGGTGATGGCGAACCGGTAGTTCATGATGCCGTAACTCGCCTTGATGGGATCGATCACGCGAAGGTAGAGGACGCCGTCGATCTCGACCGAGATGTTGTCCTTGGTGATGCAGGTCTGCGGAGGCACGTCGATCGCCTGTTCCTTCAGCGTATGCTTGTAGGCCACTTTCTCGATGAAGGGAATCAGGATGTGGAATCCCGCGCCCAGGGTGCGCGAGTATTTGCCCAGGCGTTCCACCACGAAGGCTTCCTGATTGGGGACGATTCTGGCGGTTTTGAATATGGCGACGATGATAAAAAGCGCCAGGACGCCGAGTACCACTGTGACTGGTTCCATGTTCTTCCTCCTTGGTTTATGGTTTGGCAGGGGGCTGCCTTTTCTTTCCCCTGTGCTTCACCCTCTCGACGATCAGCGTGATGTTGTCGCATCCCTTGATGGCCACGCTTTCACCGGGCGAAATGGCTTCCTCGGCCCGGGCTTCCCAGATCGTTCCCTGATAACGCACCTTGCCGCCCACTTCACCCGGTTGAATGTACTCCACCACCGGCACGATCCGGCCGATTTCGATGTTGAAGCTGTGGGCCTCGTCGTCGTCCTGGGTCTTTCCCAGAAAAATGGTCTTCAGATAGCGTCTCAGAACGATCAGCAGAACGATCGAGGACACCGTGAAAACCAGCAACTGCGATCCCAGATTGCGGGTCAACTTCATCCAGGTGGTCAGGGCGGTGACCAGGGCCCCGCCCCCGAAAAAGGCGATGACGAAGCTCGGCATGAAGAATTCGGCGAACAGGAGAACGATGCCGACCAACAGCCAGATGATTTCGGCGTTGACGTTCATTGTGACCTCCTCCATGTGAATGGTTCGATGGTTTTTCCGACCGCATCGCCCGTCGCCTCCGCGGTCCCGTACATCGAGACCCCCCGGTGACCCGGTGCCGAATCTCCGGGGGCAAGGGCGGTTGCGCCGACGAAACCGAAAGCCGTAAACAAAAAGAGGGTGACGAGAAACAACATGATCGAGATCCGCAGCAAAGCCTTCATCTCTTCACTCCCTCCCGCCCGACGGATGGTTTCGCCGTTGTCCAGCTCTGCCGCACTGCCGCGGTCAGTTCATCCACCGCGAATCCCAGTTGCAAGCCTTTGTATAGGTACTCTTCGGTGATCTTGAGCAGAAGGTCCCGCTTGTTCTTGAATGTGGGGCGGAATCCAGGCCGTACAAAATACCCGCTGCCGTGCTGCGGGTAGATCAGCCCTTCCTGGTCCAGTTGATAGTACACCTTGACGATGGTGTTGGGGTTGATCTTGAGCTGATTGGCCAGTTCCCGGATGGGTACAAGCTGGTCTCCTTCCTGGAGATGACCCGCGAAAATCAGGATTTTTATGCCCTGCTTGACCTGTTCGTATACGGGCAGGGGAGAGGCCGGGTCGATCGAGATGTTCAGCGGCTTCAGCGCTTTTTGTACCACAGTAATATAATTATAGTACAATAGTACATTTTTGTCAACCGCGTTCCGATTTTTCGGAACTTATTCGATGTATCCGAGATGCTTCAGCATCTCATGAACCCGCTTGTGTCCCTCGGGGGCCGAGAATATCCGCTGGTTTTTGAATGCCACCCGTACCGCCTCGCCTTCTGTCCAACCTTCCTTCTCCTGCCACTCCTTGGGAACCAGGGCGATAAGCTGGTTGTCGCCCAGCGTGATTTCCATCTCGAAGTAAGCGCCGCGGTAGCGGATGGCCGTGAGCCGGCCTTCCACACCCGCCTTCCTGCCCCCCCGCCTTTTGAGGAGCACGTCCTCGGGACGCACCAGCAGGACGATATCCCGACCGTCGATGTGTTCGGGTGCCTGGTCCGGTAGGGGCTCGGCCATGCCCTTGATTTGAATCCGTGCCTTCTCGATGAACGCGTTCACCACGTTCACGTTGCCCACGAAACTGGCCACGAATTTGCTCTCGGGTTCCTCGTACACGTCGGCGGCGGAACCGATCTGTTCCACCCGGCCGCGGTTGATCACGATGATTTTATCCGAAATCTCGATGGCCTCGTTCTGATCGTGGGTTACAAAAAGGCTGGTGATCTTCATGCGATCGTGGAGGTCTCTCAACCAGTGGGCGAGGTTTCTGCGTACCTTGGTGTCGAGGGATCCGAACGGTTCATCGAGGAGAAGAATCCGGGGTTCCGGCGCCAATGCCCGCGCCAGTGCCACCCGCTGCCTCTGACCCCCGGATAGCTGGGATGGGAAGTGGTGCTGGTACCCTTCGAGTTTGACCAATTGGATGAGCTCCTGAACCTTCTCTCGAATGGCCTCGGGTTTCTTTTTCTGGACTTCCAGTCCGAAAGCGATGTTTTTTTCCACGGTCATGTGCTTGAACAGGGCGTAATGCTGAAAGACAAAGCCGACTTTGCGGTGCTGGATCCTCTGGCATGTGGCTTCGAGTCCATGCAGATAGATGTGACCGCTGTCGGGGACTTCGAGTCCGGCAATCATCCGAAGGATCGTGCTTTTACCCGAGCCGCTCGGCCCGAGAAGGGCCACCAGCTCTCCTTCCCGAACCTTGAAGCTGACGTCTTCAACGGCCTGGAAGTCCGCGAACCGTTTGCCGAGCCCTTCAACTTGGATGCCTAGCATGGGTGGTCGCCTCCCTTTTTTTTGTAAACAACCTGAATCACTGTGAGAATCGCGAATGACATTGCAGCCAGGACAAGGGCAGCCGCAAAGGCGCCGGCGGTATTGAAATCGGTGAACTGGTCGTGGATGTAGAGGGTGGCGGTCTGTGTCTGGTTGATGATGCCCCCGCTGACCACCAGGACGGCGCCGAACTCGCCGATGGCCCGGGCGATGGTCAGGGTGACGCCGTAAGCCAGTCCCCACTTGATTGAAGGAAGCGTCACACGCCAGAACGTCTGCCACCGGGATGCCCCCAGAACGACCGCGGCCTCTTCCTGCTCACGGCCGAACTCATTCAACACGGGCAGGATTTCTCGAACCACGAACGGAAGGGTCACGAAGAGGGTGGCGATGATCATTCCCGGCAGGGCGTAGATGATCTTGATGCCCGCGGCGGAAAAAAGGCTGCCCAGCCACCCGTTCGGTCCGTACAGGATGATGAACATCAGGCCCGCCACCACCGGTGATACCGCAAACGGCAAATCGATCATCCCTTCGAGCAGGATTTTCCCCTTGAACTTCTGGGTGGACAGGACGATGGCCAGGATGGTCCCGAATACCGTGTTCAGAACGACGGCCACCACCGTGATCAGAAGTGTGAGGTAGAACGCGTGTCGGGATCCCGGTGCCCCCAGTGAATTCAGGAAAATCTGCGGTCCGGTCTTGATGGTTTCACGGAAAATCCCCAGCAACGGCAGGAGGACCAGGAGTCCGAACCAGAGCAGGACGCTTCCACTGATGAGGTGGCGCAAGGGTGATTGGGTCCGGGGTAAGACTTCAACACGCTCAGGTGCTTTCGACATGGCGCTGGCTCCTGTTCTGTATCAACTTGAGCATGACCAGGACCAAAAACGAGGAGAACAATAGGAACAAAGACACACCCATGGCGCTCTGCACGTTTCCGCTTTCGATCTCTCCGAACACGTAGACCGGGGCGGTCTGGGTCTTGAGCGGAATGTTTCCCGCCACGATGACCACCGATCCGAATTCACCGAGGGCGCGGCTGAACGATAGGGCGGCACCGGTGAGAATGGCGGGCAGCAGCGTGGGGAGAACGATGCGAAAAAATGTCACGGACCTGGATGCGCCGAGCGTCTGGGCGGCCTCCTCCATGTCGGGTTCCATCTCCATGAGAACCGGTTGTACGGACCGGACCACGAAGGGGAAGGTGACAAACAGCAGCGCCAGGACGATGCCCGGCTTGTCGAAGATGATCTCGACGCCCATTCTTGAGAAGAGGGTGCCCAGGATACTTCGGGGTCCGTAGAGTACGACCAGCATGATGCCCGTGACCACGGTGGGAATGGCGAACGGGATGTCGATCATGGCGTTGATGACCTTTTTCAACGGAAATCGGTAGCGGACCAGCACCCAGGCCATGGCGGTCCCGGTCACCACGTTGATCAGAACCATGATGAACGCCATCAAGAGGGTCAACTTGAGGGCGGCCATGGCTTGGGGAGACGTGATCTGTGTCCACAGGCTGGTAATCCCTCCTCCGAGCGCCCTGCTGCTGATGGCGATGACGGGCAGCACGATGAGAAGCCCGACGTAGAGGAGGGCTGCGCCGCGTAGAGACAGCGATCCGTACCCCGGGGGTTTCCTGGTCCTACTCATTCGCGATTTCCTGAACGATGATGGGCCAGATCCCGTTTTCCCCGTAGATCTCCTCGGATACCCTCGTCCAGCCTCCCAGGTACTGGATGTTGAACAGCTGGTCTGGAACGGGATACTTGGCCTCGAACTCCGCTTTCACGGCTGTGTCCACGGGACGAAATCCAAATTCGGCGAAATGGCGCTGCGCCTCTGCGGAATGTAAGAATTTCAGGAAGGCTTCGGCGACGGCCCGGTTCCCGTGTTTCTCCAGGTTCTTGTCGATCAGCGCGATCGGGTTTTCGATGAGTATGGTGGCCCCCGGAATGATGAATGGGAAATCCCTGCCCTGTTTCTGTCTCAGCAGGGCCTCGTTTTCATAGGTCAGGAGCGCATCCCCGATTCCGTTTTCGAATGTGGTCACGGAGGCCCTTCCGGAGCTGTCCATGACCCTGACCCGGCTCTGGATGCGTTTCAGGAGGGATCTGGCGTACCCGGGATCCGTTCCTTGCCCGCGCGACTCGCCCTTTTTCAGACCGGCACCGTAAATCGCGTTCACGAACCACATGGCGCCGCCGGAGGTCTTGGGACTCGGGTAGATCACATCGATTTCCGGGCCGGTGAGGCTTTCCCAGTCCGAAATGCCTTTGGGATTGCCCGGCCTGTGGGCGATCACCACCAGAGATTCCGTAATGAATCCGCCGTGTTCACCCGTTTTCCAGTCGTGGGTGATGAGGCCTGCCTCGCGCAGTCGTTCCACGTCGTGTTCCAGGGAAAGGGCCGCGATGTCGGCTTCGAATCCTGCCAGAATGGCGCGGGACTGGGCGCCGGATGCGATGTAGGATTCGGCGAATTCGACCTCCTGCCCGGTCCTCTCGCGCCATAATTTCTTAAACGCCGGGATGATGGCCTTCTGGTAGGCCTCCTTGGGGACCGTGTATGCGCCCAGGGTGAGCGTCACGGTATCGGTTTTACTGGCGCCGTCCTGGCAGCCGAACACAACCAGTGCGGCAACCCAAGCGATCAGACATTTCTTCACGGGTACCTCCTCATGGTATTGCGGATGTTAAAAGGTGTACTGGACATTGATACAGATAAGATCATTTTCCGGCTCTTCGGTGTCGACACCTGCCATCGATTCCCTGCGGATGACGTAATTGGCCTGCAGCTTGATCGACTTGCTGGCGAGCACGTTGCAGCCAAGGGTGATGTTTTTGTAGTGCTCGACGCCCTCTTCATCACCGTTTTCCCCGCCCGGAGAGTAGTCGTCGTATTGGACCAGTAGTTCAAGTGTTTTGCTCACCTGCACGCCGAAGAGCGCGTACATCCCGTGGTATTCGATCGATATGGGCTCATCTTCGATTTCGCCGGCGATGTATTCGATCTTGAAGCGGATCGGATGTTTGACGTAGAAGGCGTGGATTCCATAGGAGGAACGGGGCGTGCCGATGCCGGTGAGCCATCCTCTACCGTAGAAGGCGCCGATGCGTATTGTCCCGACGGGCCGAGCCTCCAGGCGGTTCCAGAGCGTGAGTCCCGGAGAGGCGTCGTATTCTGCTTCTCCGGTGGTGGGGGTGAAGAGGCCGGCGGTGCTGTTGTTGGCCAGCATGACAGCATAGTAGAGTTTGTTGTTCAGGATGTTCCCGTGCACCTGCAGGCCCAGAGAACGATACTGAGACAATTCGTTCCATTGGGACCACTTGAGGGTGATTTCCGGTCGCTCGACCATGTCCAGTCGACTGGAGGAGGTGAGGGAGCTTGAAATGGTGCCGGGGACCGTGTATTTTCCCAGCCTCAACATGAAATGTTCGGACGCCTTCCATTCGAGATAGGCGTCTACCAGTGCAGCCGTCTGTTTATCCCAGCCGAACTGCAGGACCCAGGTAAGGGATTCTGAGAGTGTTCCTCTGGGCGTGAAGCGAACCCGCCTCAGGGTAAACCCAACGGGATTGTTTTCGTTCAGTGGGGCGTAAGAGAGCCAGGTCTGAAGCATTCCGGAAAATTCGATTTCGGCCGGCAGTCGAACGGATCCCATGATTATGGCCGTGACTAAAAGCAAAAAGGCAACAGGTTTCATTCTCATGTTAAACCTCCTTGCCGTGTTGAACCACACGGTGTGATGAGCCCTGACGGGCCAAAAGGCTCTGATCGCACTACAATCATACTCTAATAGTAGTACAATGGTGGTCGGCTGTCAACATGTTTTAAAAAATTTTCTTGGAGAGGGGAAGGGGTCTAGAAGTAGCCGAGGTTTTTCAGTTTCTGACGAATGGCCTCGGTATCTTCCTTGCTGAGTTCTTTCTTTTCTTCCAGCTCCATGGACATGAGGTCCCGAAGAACGAACACGATAAATTCATTGACGCTGCTGAAACCACTCCCCTCGATGATCTTCTGAATTTTCTCGTAGAGTGGACGTGGAATCTTGATGGTGACCTTGTCTTTGGGCATGATCTGATTGTATGGATCCGGGGGCCGATTGTCAACGGGTCCGAGGGCGTCGCTTGCGGTGTGGCATCAGGCGGACATGGACAGCACGGTCACGGAGACGGTCCCCAGGATGATGAGGGCCAGTTTGCGGCGGTTGATTTTTTCATGGAAAAAGAAGACGCCGATTCCCGTGGATAGGATGATAATGCCCATGTTGATAAACGGGAATACCGTGTAGGC
>Ga0180434_10002594_pt1 | contig 23847 bp, 21 predicted proteins | sample SS_ome_7_FD_132453 | JGI IMG/M metagenome (GOLD analysis project Ga0180434, IMG submission 132453) | Hypersaline lake sediment archaeal communities from the Salton Sea, California, USA - SS_1_D_2 metaG | ecosystem: Environmental > Aquatic > Non-marine Saline and Alkaline > Hypersaline >... | reverse complement strand
TTGTGCCGCAGGGAGTCCTCGATCTCGGCGGGGTAGATGTTCTCCCCACCCGATATGATCATGTCCTTCTTCCGGTCCATGATGTACAGGAAGCCTTCCTCGTCCAACCTCCCCACGTCACCCGTATGGAGCCACCCGTCTTTGAGCGCTGCCTCCGTTTCCTCCGGCCGGTTCCAGTAGCCTTTCATCATATTGGGGGAACGCAACAAGACCTCACCCTTCACCTCGGGCCCCACATCCCGGTCGTTGTCGTCCACCACACGTACCTCGGTGTGGAAGAAGGGCTTTCCGCAAGAGCCGACCTTGGCGATTGCGTTCTCGCCGTCCAGGACCGTAGCCGTGTTGCACTCAGTCAGGCCGTACAGTTGGCGAACCTTGATCCCTGCCCGCGCATACTCCTCGATCAACGCCACAGGTACCGGCGCGGCGTACACGAGGATGACCCTTATCGAGCTCCAGTCGTATCGCTCGAAGTCGGGCACCAGCTTCAGGAAATCCAGAAGCTGGGGCACGGACCCGAATCCGTTGACCTTTTCCTCCTGGATCAACTCGAGAAAGCGCTTCGGGTCCAGCGTCCTGAGCAGGACCGCCTTCCCGCCCCCGTGGACGAGCCACGGCGGGCCCGCCAGGGCCCCGATGTGGAAGAGCGGTAACGCGATCAGGGTGGTTTCGCCCACGTCCATGCCCAGCGTGGACATGAGGTTCACGGAGTTCCAGAAGTAGTACTTGTGTGTGAGCTGCGCCCCTTTGGGTCGCCCCGTCGTTCCCGACGTGTAGAGAATGGTCAGGGTGTCGTCATTTCCCCCTTCCTCCTCCGGTTCCTCACCCGACGCCTCATCGATCACGGACTCGTACGATCGGGCCCACTCCGGAGGATCGTCAAAGATGGCGATCAGGTCCTTTGCGGGGATGTCGTTCCGGATCGAATCCACGACCTCGACGAACTCCTTGCCGAAGACGAAAACCTTTGCCTCACAGTCCGAGAGGATGTACTCGATTTCCGGCCCGGCCAGGCGGTGGTTGATGGGGACGAGGATCGCACCGATCTTGCCCAGCCCGAAGTACATGTCAAAATACTCCGGCTCGTTCAGCGCAAGGATCCCGACCCGATCCCCGTGCGTGACGCCCAGGGCCTTCATCGTGTTCGCGAGTCGATTCGTCCGATCGTTGAGCTGCCCGTACGTGCGGCGGATGCTCTCACAAACCAGCGCCTCCCGGTCCGGTGTCATGAAAGCCCGTTTGGTCAGAACGCCTCCGATATTGATCCGCATGGCCTTCTCTCCTCTCTCGTTGAACAGCCTTTCACTTGGAAAGGCTGAAATCGAACCAATCGCTCATGACGAGCTCGGCACGGCCCTCTGCGTCCGTGTTTCCGTCCTTGAGCCAGAAGCGTATCTTCATGGCCACTCGGGTCTGGTCGTACACGACCTGCCAGACCGGCCGAAGGGTCATGGCAGGCCCGCCAAGATTGTGGGTCTTCTTCCTGGGGAAGACCTTTTCATTCGCCTTGACCATGAACGAGAACGTGTACTTCCCCTTGTGTCCCTTCAGGAGATCCTGGAGGACCTGGTACCGGTAAAGGCTGTCGTACTCGTCCTCGAACTCCCGGGGATACTTCTCCGGAGACGGCAGGGCCCAGACCGGGCTGTTCGTCATGACCTGGGGCGCCCCCCCGTTGTCTGTGATATAGGCCCGCTGGTCCAGATGATTTGTCTCGAAGATGAAGGAATTCCCATGACGGTCCGCGACCAGGTAATGGATGCCTTGCGCCACATCGTAAATCCGGTTCTCCAGCATGGCGACCTTCGCCTCTTCCACGTTGGCACACGTGTCGAGGAGCAGGCGCATGATTTGCGGCGGATGCAGGCCGATCACCCGGGTACCGGAGGTGACCACCGTGTTCTTCGGACGCCCGAGGTCGACCAGGCCGAACACGCAGAGGCCTTCCGAGTTGATGCCGTCCCACGTACCGCTCAGCAGATCCGCGCAGGACATGTAAAGGGAGGCGTAGCCCTTGTCCGGGTAGACCTCCATCACATAGGGCTCGGAAAAAATGTCCTTTTCTCCAGGATGGGGTTTCTGCCCCAGCATCGCGCTCAGCGTGCCGTTGGAATAGTCCATGCTCCGCACGATGAGCCCGTGTCCCGTGTCCGTGGCGCTTCCAGGGAAACAGATCATCGAACAGGAGATGGGAGGGCCGAAGTTGTAGGGAAGAGAACTGAAGTCCACGTCTCCTTCGGCCGCATCTACACCATAGGCGGCAGCAACCCCCTTCATCCGCTCGAAGAGGATCGGGTAGTTACGCTCCATGTAGGAAAGGCGCGCCTTCCCGTAAATCGGATCCGGGTTCTTTGCGAGCCGTACGCCATAGCGCTCCCTGGCGATCTCGGCGATCTTCTTTCCGATGTCCCGGTTGCTCCCCCCGATCACGATGTGCCGGACAGTGACGAACTCCCCCTCTCCCCGCGGCAGCACCACCGTCTCGGTGAACCGGCAACCCGGCGCCTTGCTCGTACACAGGGTAGTCTGCTCTGCCTGCAGTTGAAGGCGGGGGACAAGAACGAGCAGGGGGAGCAAGAAGACGACGAGGGGGTGAAGACGTACCGGGTGCAGCTTCCTCATAGGTTTCCTCCTTCGTGGACGCAGGCGGAAAAATAAGGTGTCAGGAACCTTTTTTCGCAGCACAATCGAAGGTATGGAAAAGGGAGGGGGGTGTCAAGGGACGAGGGAGGTGCGTTCGTCCTTGCCTTCGAACAGAAATGGGAGGGCCGCCGAAGTCGGGCACGGGCACGAAAATCCTTGAGCGCAAAAGAAAAGGGGTCAAACCTACACATTTGACACAATCGACCCGCCGACTCCGGCCCCGAGGATTGTGTCAAATGTGTAGGTTTGACCCCTCTAACTACGTGCGCTATTAGCCGTCTACCTCTATCTCCCAGCGTTTGGGCCGACTTCGTGCCCGTGTGCGTGCCCGTACCCGTTTTCGAGGACGAATGCGGCACCGAATGGAAAACCCAAGATTCCCGGGAGGGGGAAGCAACCCCATCCGTCCTTAGGCTTTCCGCTAATCGAGAAGACGGAAGCCTTTGATATCTCTCATGTTTCCGGTTCGCTTTTCGTGGAACTCGATCTTCACCCTGGCACCGACTTTGATCTTCGAATCGTCGTCGGTCAAGAGGTAGTTCTGGATCAGCGAACCTGCCCCGTCGAGCTCGACATTCCCGAAAGCGTACGGAACCGGTTTCGCCTGACCGGTCTCCGGATCCACGAAGGGGGCCCTCAGGATCGTGAAATTACGAATCGTCCCCTCCGGTCCCACCTCCACGGGTTCGGTCATCTCCGCATAGCAGGGGTCACAGATCTCTTTGGGCGGTGCATAGACGATGCCGCATTTCGGGCACTTCACACCGACGATCTTCGCGTTGTCCCTCATCTCGGTGAGGAAACGATTCAAGTACCGACCCGCAGAATAATGGAAGACCTGCTCGACATCGGTCCTGGAATGTACGGCCAAGAGTTCGACTTCCTGCTCATTGTCTGCACTCATTACACTCTCTCCTTACGCAGGCTTGTTCTTGCTGTAGAGAATCATATCCGACCAGAAACACCCTCCAAACCCGGTGGCCAGTGCCAGTTCAACGTCAGGCACCTGGCGGTCGCCCGCTTTCCCCATGATCTGACCTGCGATTTCCGCACATCGGATCAGGCCTGTGGCCCCGATCGGGTTGGTGGAAATGACGCCTCCGGACGGATTGACCGGGCATTCGCCGCCCATATCCGTGACGCCGTCCCATATGTATTTCGGCCCTTCCCCTTTCTTGCAGAAGCCCATATCCTCGAACCAGATCAATCCACCCCATGAATAGGGCTGATACATCTCCATCACATCGATCTCTTTCAAGGGCTCCTTTACGCCTGTCTTTGCCCACAACTCCTTGGCAGCCGTCGTCAAGGACAACATGCCGGTCTGTCCCTTGATGTCTGCGAAGCGGCTGTAGCAATGCCGATTCGACGTTCCCACCACCCATGCAGGCTGGGGACAGAGCTTCTCAGCCACATCCTCGTTCGCATAGATGACCGCACAGGCGCCATCCGTCCTCGGACACATATCGAGAAGTCTCAGGGGATCCGAAATGACCGGCGAACTCAGCACCTCTTCGATGGTCACCTCTTTTCGCAGATGGGCGTACGGATTGTTGCACGCATGCTTTCGATCCCGAACAGAGACACGTGCGGCGTCCTTGGATGTGGCGCCGTAAGCGGCTGCATATTCGGATGCTTCGATGGCAAGTCCAGCCAGCGCACCCGCCATCACCCCTCGGTCGAGGATTGGGTCGGTGGCGGTCACGATGGCTCCCGTCGTGTCGGACTCGGAGTTCTTCTCCCACCCGATGACGAGGAGTTTGTCGAACATGCCGGAGGCGACCATGTGGTACCCACCGATGCCCAGGGTCGTGCCGGTCGTCCCACCCGTACACAGCTTCATGGTGGGCTTCATGTACCCGCCCGAACCATCGATGCTCCAGCAGTCCACGTAGTTGATGCCCTCGAAATGATCCATGTTGCCGATGACCACACCGTCAATGTCGTCAATGGTGAGTTCCGCGTCCTGGAGGGCGCGGGTCACGGCTTCGTTGATGAGTTCCTGGCCATTTACATCTCTTCGGATCGACTTACAGTACGTTTGCCCTGTTCCGATAATGGCGGCTCGTTTCCCCATGCTCTTGTACCTCCTATTCGCTTCCCAGGATCCAGACGCAGTGCGACTGGCCGCAGAGTCCGTTCACACCGTGGGCCAGGGCGGTCTTCACACCCTCCTTGACCTGCATGCCCCCCGCCTCGCCACGAATCTGGCGAACGGCTTCGATCATTCTGTACATGCCCGCAGCGATAGCCACATGTCCGCTCAAGAGGCCTCCGGAAGGATTGACAGGTATGTCGCCATCCTTGGCGGTCGCCCCGCTGGTCACCAGCTTGCCACCCTCACCTTTCTTGCAGAATCCCAGGCCCTCGGTCCACATGAGTTCCTGATACGTGAAGGCATCGCATATCTCGGCCACGTCGATTTCTTTTCTCGGATCCGTTATGCCCGCCATGCGATACGCCTTTGCCGCGGCCTGCTCCAGGGGCTTGCACTCGGACAGGTCCCGATCCCCCAGCTGAAAGGCATCCGCACAGAACGAAACGCCCTTGAGCCACACGGGCTTGGTCCGGAATTTCTTCGCCCGCTCTTCGTTCGCAAGAATCAGACAGCAGGCGCCGTCACTGATCGGCGAGACGTCCAAGGCCTTCAGGGGTTCAGCGATTTTCTCCGACTTCATGACGTCTTCAACGGTGATCTTCATCGGCGACTGTGCATTCGGGTTGTCCAGGGCATTGCCGTGATTCTTGACCGATACCTGGGCGCACTCTTCTTCCGTGATCCCATATCTCTGCATGTACTTCCTGGCCTGCAGCGCACAGGCGGTCGTCATATCCAGTCCCAGAGACCTTGCAAGGACCGGGTCAAAGGCCGCGTTCGTTATCATGGGAGCGATGCTCCTGCTCTCGGACCCCTTGCCGTGGGCGGTAACGAGGGTGCTGCCGTACGAGCCTGAAAGGGTCCGACAGGTGGCATAGAATGCGCCGAAGGTTCCATCCCCTTCCACACCGCTGATGTTCTTGTCGAATGCTCCGCTCACCCCTCCGACCGGCATGCAGGAGATGGTTCGCCCATCCCAGAAGTCGTTGGATGTGGTGACCACGTTGTCCACTTCATCCATGCCCACGCCGGCATCCTCCAGGGCGAGCTTGACGGCCTCATAGACCATCTCCGGATAGTTCTGGCGCTCCTTGGAGGCCTCGATCTTCGTTTGACCTATTCCTACGATTGCGACTCGGTCCATTCTTTCCACTCCTTTTCTAGCCGATGGGCTTGAAGTAGGCGATGTCCCGAGGAGACCCGATTCTTTCCTCGGCGAAAACAGCCTCGACGCGCATCCCCTCTTTGACGGCCTCGGGGTCCACCTCTCCGAGCATGTGAAGGAATCCGGTATCCGCTCCATCGAGACGGATCAGTGCGTACACGAAGGGAGCTTTCATCGGCTGTATGGCGTTGCCTTTACGCACAACGGTGAAGGTGTCCACGGTTCCCTGGCCGGACAGTTCCACCCATTCGTCCGTAGGGACCGTGCAGAAGGGGCAGTTCTTCCTCGGCGGGGCGAGCACCTTGTCGCATTTCGGACAGTGTTTCCCCAGAATCTTCTTTTCGTCTCGAAGTCGCGTGAAATAGTGGCTTGCCATTTCTCCGGCCTGCCACGTATAGGGGACCTTGATCTTCCCCGGCTGAACCATGTTTTCCGCATCACTCCAATAATCACCCATTTCTCGTCTCCTTGGTTGGTTTCGATTCCAACATCGGGGCAAGCCTACACCGAGTTCCACTCCGCGTCCAGAATCGCGGGGAGCTTCTTTGCCCGTTCCTTGCCGCTCATGAAATCGAGCAGCCGGATGCCCTGCGGGTCGATCTCCTGGATCAGCTCAACCTCCTGGGCGGTCGGCACCTTGGTGACCGGACAGTCGGCAGACACCTCAACGGCAAATCCGGTGTTGCTCGTCACGTCCTCGGCCGTAACGCCCTTGTGCAGGGACAACGCTTTCCACTTGCCCCGCTCCACCATCTGCATCACACAGAGGTTCGTGATCACCGTCATGGGGCCCGGACGCAGGCCCTGAGCGAGACGCTCCTCGTCCGTGAAATAGACCCGGGTGCCGGTGATGTAGTTCACCTTGGGCACGAAGACCATCTTGGAATGGTTCGCGAAGTAACCGACCCCCTTCCTGTGCAGGCCGTACACCACCGGGGCGCCCGCCCCGCCGGGCAGACGAAGGGCCCGAGGGTTCATCTCCTTGGTGGGATTGCCGTCTTTATCACGGATCGGCATGGCGAGCCAGGAAATGTTGATGTCCCCGTTCGCATCGAGCTGAGCGCTGGAAACCGCCTCCACGTCGCCCTCGCCTCGAAGGTGAAGCGCATCGATACACTGTGTCATGGACCAGAGCCCGGCCGAGAACTTCGTGCACGCCGCCTCGGAGTTGTGGGACCCCATCTGGAACGGGTACGGATCGACCCCGCTGTATCCCACGATGAAGGCGTTCGGTGCGTGGGTAAGCTTGGCAAGCATGTAGGCTGCGTAGGCAAGGGGCGTGAAGGAGCCGAGCACGATGGAATCCCCGTCTTCGATCTGCGCGGCCAGGGTGGCCACCATCTGGTCGGCAGGCTCGCACGCGTCGGCAGGCGTGTCGGTGATCTCGTCCGGGAACTCGATCTTCTTGACCTTTTGGGCCAGGGCGACGATCTTCTTCTGCGCCCCCTCCCCTCCGATATTCGCCTGGTACGCCTCTTCACTCTCGCCGATGGTGTCCTGGATGTACTCCGGGAAATTCTTCTTGTCCCCGAGTCCCCCGGTGTCCTTCATCATCTGCATGAGGTGCGCGCTGTAGTAAGGCACACAACTGCAAGGGGTGGCGCCGAAGGGGGCGTGGATCACCATGTCCACATCTCTGCGGAACAGCAGAGTGGCGGATTTGTTCTCCCGCATCTCGTCGGAGGAGACAATTTCCTCGACGGTGACGATCACCGCCTTGGCCGCGTTCGCCATGTCCAGGTCCGATCCCGAGGTGCCGAAGATCTGCACGTTGCCCTGCGTGTCCGCCCTCTGGGCGTGAATCACGGCCACATCCGGCGCGATCGCCTCGATGGCGGTCAGTTCCTTGCCCGTGAAGGGGCAGGTGACCGTCTTGTACAGCTCGGGGGCCTCCTGGATGATGTCGGATCCCTTGGGCCCGTTGAAGGCGGCAAAGGGAAGCCCCTGCCCTTCCGCCTGGAGCCCCTTGATCATGCTGCAGCCTTCGATCTCGGTCAGCTTGATCGTCTTCTTCTCGGCCGCACGGCGGAAATGGGGGGGGAGGCCGAAGGACTCGAGGCTCAGGAAGCTGAAGACCAGATGATCCACGGCCCCGGCCGCGAGCAGCCACTCCATCTCCCACCCACCGACGATGGACATGGTCTTCAGGCCGGTGATCTTCTGGCGAATGATCTCCCGGACCACGGCCATCGGCTTGTTGCAGCTCCAGCCGCCCCCCAGGGCAACAAAGCTCCCGGGCTTGATGTACTCGCCGATATCGGTCAGTTTTCCCACTTTCGAGGCAATAGCCGGCATACGTATTCTCCTTTTTCTCTGGATTACATCAGTCCACGGGCCAGGATGAGCTTCTGTATCTGCGAGGTCCCCCCGCCGATGGCGAAGAGCTTCGCATCCCGGAACCACCGTTCCACAGGGAATTCCCGGGTGTAACCGTATCCACCAAGCAACTGCACCGCATTCATCGTGACACGCATCGCGGCATCGGCCCCGTATATCTTCGCGATCGACGCCTCCATGTTCGCATCCTCCCCCGCAGCGTATTTCCGCAGAACATCCCGCGTGAGCATCTTGGTGGCCTGCAGGTCCACGGCCATCTCCGCAAGCATCTGCTGCACCATCTGGAACTCGATGATGGGCTGGCCGAACTGCTTGCGTTCCTTGCAGTACTTCACTGCCTCATCGAGCGCCGCCTCGCAGAGAGCCCCGCAACAGACCCCGACCAGGGCCCTTTCGAAGGGGAAGAACACCATGGATTCGATGAATCCCTTGTTTTCCTTTCCCAGCAGGTTGGACACCGGGACCCGGCAGTCCTCGAGGGCCAATTCACAGGTCGGGGACGCCCGGTTGCCCAGCTTTTCGAACGGCTTGGAGGCCATGTACCCGGGGGTGGTGGTCTCGATGATCAAGGTGCTGATCCCTTTCGGCCCGGGTCCCCCCGTGCGCACGAGACACACGATCACGTCCGCCACGTTTGCGTTCGTGATGAAGATCTTGTTGCCGTTCACCACGTATTCATCCCCGTCTCGCACGGCCGTCGTCTTCAACGAAGCCACGTCCGAGCCCGCCTCCGGCTCGGTGATGGCCATTCCGCCGATCCACTCCCCGGAAGCCAGCTGGGGAACGTATTTTGCCTTCTGTTCAGGCGTACCGTACTTCTCGATCCAGTGCAGGCAGAAGACATGGCCCTGGGCCGACGTGTAGGTGCCGGCACAGACCTTGGAGATCTCTTCCGCCACGATGGCGGCACCGATCACATCGTGCCCTCCCCCGCCGTGTTCCTCGGAAGCCACCAGGCCGAGCATGCCCAACTGGCCCAGTTCCTTCATGATCTCCAGCGGGAACCGCTCCTCGTGGTCGATCTCGGCGGCGATGGGCGCCAGCTTGTCCGCCACGAACCTGCGGACCGTTTCCTGGATCATTCGATGCTCATCTGTCTCGGCGTAGTCTACCGGCTTGTAGTGCATGGTCTGCAACCTTTCTTAAGAGGACTCGGATGGGGGTATGGCAGACAAAGAACGAGAGAAACAGCCCAATCGGAAGGATAACGAAAGGCGATCACCTTCTCTGGTCTGACCTACATTACATCTTACTACAAAAACGAAAGGGAAAAGTCAAGCTTTTTCCCACACGAGGCACCCACAGGGGCTATCTGGTGGGCTCCAAAGGAAGGAATAGAGGTTACCCGGTGGCGGAAGGCGACTTGACAGCGCTTTTCCTGCTGGGTACCCTTTACAGGGAAACTCGTTGTCTATCTTTTTGTATAAATACTGGTCTGACCTTAAAACACTTGCTTCTTTCATCGAAGGAGATCCAACATGCCGGAAAACGTTGTATCCATGGTTCGTTATCAGGGACTCGAGTCGATCAAATCCTTGATCGATCTCTGTGGGGGACTCGAAGGCATCAAGCCCGGAGCCAAGGTGCTGGTCAAACCCAACTTGGTCGGCTGGGACAATCAGGGGCCCTACCCCCCCTGGGGCGTGCTGACCACGAGTGTCGTTCTGGAGGGACTCTGCGCCGTCCTGAAGGACGCAGGGGCCGGGGAAATCCGCATCGGGGAAGGCTCGATCAAGTGCAAGCACATCGGGTCCGGCACGAAGGAAATCTACGACAACCTGGGCTACCAGAAGCTGGTCGACCGGTACGGGGTTCGCCTGGTCGATTTCAACGAAGAAGAATACGACGAAGTGGAGATCGACACGGGGCACACGCTCAAGGTCACCCGCCACGTGCAGGAGTGTGACGCCCTCATCACGGTTCCGGTGCTCAAGACCCACGGCGGCACGATCGTGACCCTGGGCATGAAGAACCTGAAGGGTCTTCTCCACGGGAAGTCCAAGCAGTACTGCCACCATCCGGACAACCTGCTCGACCATTTCATCTCCTGCATTGCGGACAAGTTCACCCCCACCTTGACGCTGATCGACGGGATCTACGCGCAAGAGCAAGGCCCTCAGCACATGGGGTTCGCCCACCGATGGGATGTACTGATCGCGTCCACGGATGTGTATGCGGCCGACCTGCTCGGGGCGCACATCCTGGGCTACGGGACGGATGAGGTGAAGTACCTTGACGAATGGGCCGACAAACACGGGCGCTCCAAGAAGGTCCAGGACCTGGATGTGAAGGGAGACGTGGATCCGGACGAGGTTCGAAAGCCTCTCAAGTGGGACTGGGACTGGATGCCGGACAATTCGGGTCCCGACATATTCGGCAAGATGGGCATCAAGGGCTTGAAGCTGCCCAAGTACGAGCACACCCTCTGCACGGGCTGCTCCTACATGTTCAACCCGCTCATGATGCTCCTCACGTCAACGGGCCAGACGGAATTCGACCAGTACGAGGTTCTTTCGGGCTCCATCATGAAGCCTTCGGGCACAGCGAACAAGACCTTCCTGTTCGGCCAGTGCCAGGTCAAGGAGAACAAGGACAACCCGGATATCAAGGAGGCCATCCAGATCAAGGGGTGCCCCCCCTCCCTGGATGACATGGAAAAGGTCCTCCAAGAGAACGGCCTCCCGGTCAACCGGAAGGCATTTCTGAAGTACCGGATGTACCTGATGAGCCGCTACTGGAAGAAACCGGACCGGTACCCCCCCACCGACTTCTACATGGGGGCCATACCCGAATCGGCCATGCCTCCGCCACCGAAGCCGGAAAAGTAGCCATCAGGGGTCAGGGATCAGGGATCGGGGGTCAGACCCCACCACGGCCCCAAAGAAACTGTCATTCCTGCCCCTGCCCCTGCTACTGCCTGCGGGGAACGAGGGGAGTTTCGCTGTCACCCTCTCCCTCAAGGGAGAGGGAAGGCTCGCTTCTCTACACATGGAATTGGAAGCATTTCAAGAGAGGAGAACGCCATGGAAAAACTCTACTGGGAAGACTTTGAAATAGGCGAGAAGCTGGTGTCCCCCGGGCGCACGATCACCGAGGCCGACCTGGTCATGTTCGCCGCATTCACAGGCGACTGGCATCCCATTCACACGAACGTGGAGTACGCCTCCAAGACCCTCTTCGGGGAGCGGATCGCCCACGGCATGCTGGTCCTCGTGGTGGGTAGCGCCCTGGGCTTCCGGCTCGGCCAGTACGCCACCCTGCCGAAGTCGTTCATCGCGTTCTACGGAATCGACAAGGTCCGGTTCACCGGTGCCGTGAAGGTCGGGGACACGATCCACCTGGAGACGGAGACCCTCGAGGCGACCGCCAAGGATGACGAGCGGGGCATCATCACGTCGAAAAGTTCTATAAAGAACCAGCGCGGCGAAGACTGCTGCGTCTTCACGAGCAAGTTTATCTGCGGCAGGGCGCCCAAGGAGACGTAGGCAGGCCGATTCTCCCTGCTCTTCTCTGTGGATTGGCTACTTGACGTCGAACCAGATGTCGCCCAATTCGTACGACGGCGCGTACCCGGGTTCCCGCTTGCGGGCCATGTGCGCCGGGATGCCGCCGGTGAAACGCTCGAACTCCCTTTCGGCCTTTTCCGGGTCTGTTACTGCCAGGGCCGAAATCTTGCCGGACAGGAGTGCACCGGTAATCCCGAAACTGAAAGCAGGCTCCAGAAAGCCGCCCAGGGTGCCCGCGAGGATGAAGTCCTTGTAGAACAACCGTGGTTCCTTGGGCGACTGCGCGTCATACCTCTTCCACTTGTCAAAGCTCCGCCCCTCGCAGTCTTCCAGGATGCTCTTGAAGGCCTCGAGGTTCTCGGCGGGCACCTCCTTTCGGGCGAAGAGGAGTACATACCACATTCTGTTCATGGACGCGCTGTACCCGTACTCATTGGTGAAGCCCCCCATGTATGCTGCAGCGGACACCTCATCACTTTCGATTTCCGAATATGCCCAGTATCCGCCCAAAACACTCCAGTCCATCCCCAGCCACTTGTAGACCCCTCTAGAGAGGCCGGTAGCAAGGATCGTCCCCTTCGGCGCTTTCAGGATGTCATCCTCTTTGAAGGGGCTGCCGAATTCTATGTTCACCCCTTCCCTCTCTGCGATCCTGAACAGAAAGCTGTCCAGAGAGGTGGGCCTGTGTCCCCGTTCCGTATTGTAGATCTCCAGTTTGGGCGTATTGCCGTCACTCGATCCCATCAGCGAGTCGAGCTTTCCAATCACCTTGTGCTCCAGATATACCTTGCTGTTGTCGCCCAGCAAGCTGAACGCCTCACTGCAGTCGATCCCGATGTAGTCCCATAAACCGGGGATGTCTACCGGCGTGCCGTGTACCGAAGGATGAAAACCGGGTTCACCACCGATACGCTGCTGCCGCTCCTGCAAAATGACGTTGAAACCTTCTCTGTTCAAATTGATGGCTGCAACCAGCCCTGCCGGCCCGGCGCCGACGACAAGGATATCCTTCTTGCCAACCGTCATTTCGTCTTCTCCTTGTTTTCTGAATTTGAAGAACCCTACCACATCATGTCATATCTCCAAAACACGAATTCTGTGGCCTTCCAGTTGGACGTCTTTTTTTGTTGACACCCAACACCCTTTTCTATAGAACCGTCACCAGACGGCTGATTCCGCTATAGAACGGGAACGAAAAGAGGGCAACGAAATGAACAGAAAAGTCTGTTTAGCAGTGGTAGCGATCATCTCCTCGTTCGCACTTCCGGTCATTCTCCACGGACCCGCATTTGCGGCTGAGTTCTCCGCCACGCTCGTGCGGTCCGGCGGTGGAGAAGAGGCCGGCACCAGCACGGTCTACCTGAAGGGGGATCTGCGGAGAGAAGAGGTGAAGGAGGACGACGGGGAAGGCGTGATGATCTATCGGCCGGACAAGGGCGTCGTATGGACCTTGATGCCGGACGAGAAGATGTACATGGAGGTGCCACTCCAACCGGGCATGTCGGGTGCCTACGACGACATGAAATCCCTGGATGCCGCTGCAACACCGAAGGTCCTCGGCAAGGAGACACTGAACGGATTCGAATGCGAAAAGAGGCGATACATACAGAGCAACCTTGCCCGTGGCTCCATAACGGTCTGGTATTCGCCCAAGCTGGGCTACCCCGTGAAGATTCACATCAAGACCGACGATAAAGACACAGAGATGGTCATGGAATACAAGGACATCAAAACCGGAAAGATCCCGGCCTCCAAGTTCGACGTTCCTGCCGACTACCAGAAGATGAGCATCCCCGGCATGGCGCCTGGGATGCCGGGGGGAATGCCGGGCGGTATGCCGACCGGGATGCCCGAAATGCCGGGGATGGGGGACTGAGGTCTGTTCAACACCACAACGTCTGCTACCGGGGAGTGAATCATGAGGAATGTGCGAAGAACTTGCGCTGCCGCAATTCTGGCGAGCCTTCTGGTCTTTCTTCCTGCGGCCGGCTCGACCCAGGACGTGGAGGGCAGCAGGGATCACCCGCTCTTCAGCCGGCTGCCCGACTACTTTATCGACGACTACAAAGAGAAGGACTTCGGTGTATACGATAGCTTCGTGGCGAGCGACGGGAGCTACAAGACCGTTGAAGGGCACAAGTACTACATCAATTACTACTTCAAAGAAGGCACGAAACCCCAAACCGAAGCATTCATCATCAGGAACTATCGCGAGGCCTTGAAGAAGATCGGTGGCGTGGTCCTCTACGAGGATGGATACAATGTTTACATGAAACTGGACAAGGGAGGAAAGGTGACCTGGGTTCACGTCAAGCCGTGGAACGGGGGCCAGGGAATCACACTCAACATCATCGAAGAACAGGCGATGGAGCAGGTCATCGTGGCGGACGCGGCTGCGTTGCTCAAGGAGATCAACCTGACCGGGAAGGTAGCGGTCTACGGCATCTACTTCGACACGGGCAAGGCTGTGGCCAAGCCTGAGTCGGACCCGGCCCTCGAGGAGATCGTCAAGCTCCTGGCGAAGCAGACCGACCTCAAACTCTATGTGGTCGGCCACACGGACAGCGTTGGAGCTTTTGATTACAACATGAATCTCTCCCAGAAGAGGGCCGCAGCCGTTGTCCAGGTCCTCGTCTCCCGATATTCCGTTGCATCCGATCGATTGAAAGCCCACGGGGTCGGCCCGTTGGTGCCGGCCACCTCGAACCGCTCGGACGACGGCCGAGCCAAGAACCGAAGGGTCGAACTGGTGGAGCAATAGGGACATGAAGAGACCCGCGGTAGCAGGGGCTCTCCTTTTGGCGATTGTTGTGCTCGCCGTGATTGTCGCCGGGTTGCTCGGCGGATCAGACAACAATCAACTCTGCGAGCCGTATCCTCCTGACCACAAGCCGGCCCCCCTGAAGGTGGTGAACCCGGAGGCACCACGACCGAACATCATCATCATAAACTGCGACGACCTGGGCTATCGCGATCTGGGTTGTTTTGGAAGCAAATCCATCCGGACGCCGAACATAGACCGTTTGGCCACCGGTGGTGTACGGTTCACGAGCTTCTACGCATCCAATTCTGTCTGTACGCCCTCCCGGGCGGGGCTTCTTACCGGAAGATACCCGCAGCGGTCCGGAATGACCTGGGTCCTGGACCCCATAGGGGAATCAAAGCTTTTCACCGTCTTGAAGAATTTCGGCTACAGGGTCAGCAAATGGGTATTGATCGACATAGGGCCCGGGGCCCGGACACGCGGACTACCGAAGAGCGAAATCACGATTGCGGAGGCCTTGAAGGCGGCAGGGTACCGAACCGGAATGATCGGCAAGTGGCACCTGGGCGACTACAGCCGGGAGCCCGACTACAGCCCCTTGCGGCACGGCTTTGACTTCGCCTTCGGGGTGCCCCACAGCAACGACATGGCCCCTTCTCTATGACCTGGAACTCGACCCCGGCGAGAGCTACAACCTGATAGACACCCATCCGGAGGTCGGCCGGAAACTGCTCGAGAAGATGACGGAATGGGAAGAGGCCCTTAAAGACAATCCAAGGGGCTGGACGGCAGACCAATAGATACAGGAACAGGAGATGCCCACCGATGTTGTCATCACAAGTTCTGCTTGGGTTGTGCGCCGGTGCCGGTGCCCTGGCGGCGCCAGGTGTAGCCTCCATGCTGTTTGGCGCCAAGGGCGTCGAATCCGAAGAAACGCGCACAGAGGCCCTGTGGACCTCCAAAATGCCTCCAATCGCACGGGCGCCCATGCTCGAAGGCGAACGAAAGGTAGACCTCGCTATCATCGGGGGCGGCTATACCGGCCTCTCGTGCGCTTACTATGCTAAGAAGCTGCGGCCCGACTGGTCCGTAGTCGCGTTGGAGTCCCATCGACTCGGCTCGGGCGCAAGCTCAAGGAACTCCGGGGCGGTCTATGCGCGTTACTGGGGTCTCGACGATGAGGAGATGCCGCGGCGCGGCTTCGAACGGCTCAGACGTTTCATCGAGGACGAGGAAATCGAATGCGACTTCAGGCCCACCCCAACTCTCGAGTTGTACACCTCGAAGCGTGCCGCGAAGAAGGCCGAGACATCTCCGGAGGCAGGGTCAAAATGGGTCCCCGTTGAGGATCTACGGAAGGGCGCCCACACCGAACACTATGCCGGGGCAGCAGAATTGCCCGGTTATTACACTGTTGACCCGGCCAAGCTGGTGGCCGGCCATGTGAAAGCCGCGCGGCGTGTGGGAGTCGAACTCTACGAGAATTCCCCCGTCATGCAGGTGAAGCGCGGGGCGCCGGCCGTCCTCGTCACACCTTGCGGTAGCGTTCGGGCGAACCAGGTTGTCCTTGCCACAAATGCCTACACGCCTCGGCTGGGATACCTCAAGTCCGCCATGATGCCGGTCCACCAGTACACATTCGCAACACGCAAACTGAGCGATGTTGAAATCAGCGGTTACGGCCTGGACAGATGGCCCTTGAGGTTCGAAAGATCGGTTCTGCCGGTCACGAACTTCCTGACTCCGAGCGGTCATCTGTGCATCCGAATCGTGCTGGGCTATGCAAGCTTCAATTCATGCGTGTGGCGGGATATCGACGGGGCTCGAAACCTGGCGAAGAAAATGTTCGAGCAACGCTACCCCTGGGTTGCAGATGTCGAACTCGAGCAGGGCTGGCAGGGTGTAACGGGCCACACACTGAGGGTGCGCGAAATCACAGGCCCTGTCATGGGCGAGAACGTACATGTGGCCGTCGGCTTCAATGGGCTCGGCATCATGCCTGGCCACAACACGGGCTACCTTTCCGCATGCCGAATCACCGGCCATCCCGAGGAAGACCTGCGCTACATGCTGAGCAGGCGGGTCCAGATCCCGATTCCTGGAGAGTTCTACCGGAGCATGCTTCTCAAGCCGGCCATGAAGGCCCTGACGCCGGTTTAGTCCCGCATATGGCCCGAACATTCCCGCTCTCGCTACAAACGTCTCGGGCGACATGCGGCCTATTCACCTCCCGACTTCCACCTCTACACCCATAGAAGAAAAGAGCTTCAAGAAATCCGCCTTCTCCTGTTTCGTGTACTCATCAAGATCTTCCAACCCGTACGTCCTGCCTATGAATGAGTACTTGGCGCCCGCAGCCCCGTTGTAAGGGAGCAAGGAGATCTGCTCCACATTGGTGAGCGTCTTGCTGAACTCGGCAATCCGCATCAGGTTTTCGACCGAATCATTGTATCCGGGAATAAGCGGGACCCGCACCCAGATTGGCTTTCCCCGCCCATCGATTCGTTTCAGGTTTTCCAGGATGACCTCGTTCCCGACTCCGGTCATCTCTTCGTGCTTCCGGCTGTCCATCTGTTTCAAGTCATACAGAAAGAGATCCGTGTGTGGCAGGATTCTCTCGAAAACAGAGCCTTTCGCAAATCCACTCGTATCCACGGCCGTGTGAATGCCCTCCTGCCTGCATCTCTCGAGGCATGCAGTGAGGAACTCGGGTTGCGCAAGAGCCTCCCCCCCCGAAAACGTAACACCCCCTCTGCTGTTCCTGTAATAGACCGTGTCTCTCCGGACAACGTCCATGATTTGATCGACCGTCATCCACTCTCCGGCCATTTCCAACGCCATGGAGGGACAGACGCGTACACATTCCCCACAGTCATCGCATCTCTCCCAGAGGATTCGTCTCCCCGCTCCCGATATCTCCTGCGCATCTTTCGGGCATGCCTCGACGCACGCACCGCATCCGATACATCTGTTTTCGATGAAGAGGAGTTGCTGTTCTCTGGATTGGGATTGCGGACTGTGGCACCACACACAGCGCAAGGGGCACCCTTTGAGGAATAGGGTGGTTCGGATGCCGGGCCCATCCTCGACCACGTTTCTGTCGATGGAAAACACGAGCCCTTTGGGTTGCGAATCAACCTTCATGCTGCTCATATTTCTTGATCTGCCACTCCTGGTAGGCCGGAGGCAGGTCGACAAAGAAGGCTTCCCAGCCCCCGATTCTTATCTTCAGGTCCCGATACTTCTCCGGTTCTTTCATGGCCGCCTTCAGTTTCTCCACATCGTTCACGCTGATGGAGAGCAGGTTACCTCTTTTCTCGATGAAAGACTTGATCATGGGCTCCAGAAGATGACTTGCCCTCGTGTCGAACCCTATGTCCAGGGGTGCCCCTGTCGGCAAGTCGCCCAGAGGCAGTTTCAAATAGGAATTGATCATTGCCGTCTGTCCGTTCGTGGCCCTGCCATTTGTCGGGGAAGCGTTGGATGCGACCGGGAGCCCCGCCAGCCTTCCGTCAGGTGTCGCGGGAAGTGCCGTCCCCATGGCCACGTAGTGCTCGAATGTTCCAACAGCCGGGTTGAACAGGGCCTTGTTCTTTGCATTGGCTCCGTACTTCTTCGTCTCAGCCACATAGAATTCAACAATCTGGCGCGCTATTTCGTCCACCTCATCGATATCGTTTCCATACGCCGGCGCCCTTGTCATCACCATCTGTCTGAGAGTTTCGTTTCCTTCCCAGTCCTTCTTCAAGCCCTCCAGCAGATCTCCCCAGCCGATCAACTTCTCTTCAAAACAGAGCTTCTTGATGGCCGCCAGCGAGTCTGCCGCGTGAGACAGCCCCCCCAGTACGGGCGAATAGAAAGAATATTCGATCCCGCCCCTGGTGATATCCGTGCCTGTTTCCAGGGGACCTTCCGTGCACGCCGAGATGAGCGGGAGGGGTGCAATATCGTAGAGGCGTCCGTCCATCATGTCATCCGCGGTTTCGATCATGCCCTTTATGTATCTACCCAACTGATCCTTGAAAGAAGACCAGAGTTCTTCGTAGGTGTCGAACTCCTTCGGGTCCGGAAGCTCCGATCCCGTGAATGGATCGAGCTCCTGTACATACTTTAGGGTGACCGCCTCCTCGTCCCAGCGTCCGGGGAAGAGAGCCCTGTCAAGAGCCTCGGGGGCCGAAATGACGCCATACCGGAACTGGGTCTTCCCTTGGATATAGGTCTCCCAGCATCCGTCCGTGGTATAGTCTCTCGCGTGCTCGATCGGAAGGCCCTGCTTTGCCAGTGCCGGCACCACCACTTCGTCGTTGTAGATGCAGGGCCCGTTCGAATTCTGAATGCAATCAGCAGTTCGCTCGTACAACTCCGCAGGAGACCCGTCGTGCAGCCGCACGTAGATGCTCGGCTGGGGCAACTTGAGCCGCCGGGTCGCATTGATGCAGAGGTAGGTAAGCGGATTCGTGCCGTCCTTTCCCTCCGGCGTCAGGCCTGACAAGGGCATGGTCTGGAGCCAGGTGCTGAACTCCGAACGTTCCAGAGGGGCCAACAATCGATCATGGGTCGTGTTCCCCCCCAGATAGAGACCCCATAAACCAGCGATCGTGCCCACGAGTTCTTCCTCCGTCGTCGGCACGAACGACGTGTTCACGTTTCGGCTCGCCAGCTCAAAGGTCTGCAGCCGGTCGTTGAACTTCAGCCACAGGCAGTCGACCAGCTCTTGTGCTTCTTCGAGGGTGATGACATGGTTCTCCAGATCATGTTCCAAATAGGGCCACAGGTTCTGGTCGAACCTTCCCATGGACATGAAGTTCAAGGTGCTCTCGAAGGCAATGTGCGCAAACCAGAGAGCCTGCAATGCCTCGCGGAATGTTCGTGGGGGTTCATTCGACAGGGAGTTCGAAACCGCTGCAATCGTTCTCAACTCCTCCTTGCGTGACGGATCGACTTCACTGTCAGAGAGCATCGTTGCCAGGCTCCCGTATCGGAACATGAAATCTCTCAGCCCATCCAGGGTGATCATGGCGGATTCGATCCAATCCTCTTTTTCCGGATCTCCCCCTTTCCGCCTTATTTCGGAGAGCCTTTCCTCCCCTTGCCTTCGCAGGCCGCCGACACCCAGGCGGAGGTATTTCGGATAACTCGGACAGAAATGCCCGAAGACGGAGAAGGGGCCCGTATACTTTCCGGCTGCCTCCTCTCTCTCCTCCTGGGTGGCATACTCGGGAAAGGGGGTGATGTTGGCAACGGAATTGTGGACCGAAAAGCCTACGATCAACTCGTACGACTCGATTCGAATCGGCATCTCGGAAAGGACTTTGTTGACCGCCAACGCTTTCCGCTTGACCAGAGTCAGTTTCCTTGTTTCTTCATCCAGGACGCTCAACGGGACATTCCAGAGCTCTCTTTCCCGGAATCTGCCCTGTTGGGTCCAATCAAGCCCGTTTTGCACCCGCGGGGTGAGTTCCAATGCACGACTCACGATATCCATGGGGACCTCCCCTCATGCGTAGAGACAGAACCGGATCGGCGTAGAACAGAATTTTTGCACTATGACTGCACCCTGTCAAGAAATCATGAATTTGATCCCAATCCAGTCTTTTCGTTAAGATGGTGTATGGTTCGTTTCGACATCCGGTAACAGGGGACACCGAACATGCGTCTTATTGACTTACTTACGGGCAAGCGAAAACCGAATCTCAATCTCGGTCCGGATGATCCTTGCTGGTGCGGCAGCACAAAGAAGTACAAGAATTGCCACTTTTCGCGAGACGAGAAGAAGCGTTCCCGGATGCGCCCGCTTACATGCAAGTCCTCGGGTTGAGGGAAGTAGAGGAGGTGAGTTCCACCTCCAGGGTTGGATGCTATGAAGGCACGTTGTGAAGAGCTTGAAGCGGAAATCAGGAGACTGGAAGCCGAGATCGATGAGCAGCAATTGAGGATCCCCCCCCACTCGGTACATCCGGCAATGCTCATGGAACTGGAGGAACTCGAGACCAAGCGGGATCAACTCCGGGCTGAACTGAGCCGCTGCCGGGAATCCCGCCTCTGACACCAACGCTCCTGAGTGGGTGAATGAGCAGCACTCTTAATTGTCTTGACAGGACTTTCTCCAGGTGATATCCGACTCTTGACTCGGTTTCCCGGGAGCCCCACGATCGCCTTCCCATCTTCTCCATTCCAGGAGCAAGTATGGAAGCCAACAATGTCTGGTTCGCCTTCGGGTTGACCCTGTTCGCCGGCCTGGCCACCGGGGTCGGCAGCGCCATCGCCTTCTTCGCCAAGAAAACGAATACGCGGTTTCTCTCCGTGGCCCTTGGGTTCTCCGCCGGGGTGATGATCTACGTTTCCATGATCGAGATCTTCTTCAAGGCCCGGGATTCCCTCGCTGCCATGTACGGGGATACCCGTGGCTACTGGTATACCACCATCGCATTCTTCGTCGGAATGGCCTTCATCGGCATCATCGATAGACTCGTGCCTTCTTTTGAGAATCCGCACGAACCGCGCAAGGTCGAGGAGATGGAGGAGTTGGAGAAGGATCCGGAAGGACCCAAAAAGAAAGCCCTCCTGCGCATGGGGCTTTTCTCCGCCCTGGCCATCGCCATCCACAATTTTCCCGAGGGGCTTGCCACATTCACCGGTGCGCTCAAGGACCCTGCCCTGGGTATCAGCATCGCCGTGGCAATCGCGATCCACAACATTCCGGAAGGCATCGCCGTTTCTGTTCCTCTGTATTATGCCACGGGCAGCAAGAAGCGAGCCTTCGGCCTTTCCTTCCTGTCCGGTCTTTCAGAGCCGGTCGGGGCCCTGATCGGCTACTTCCTCCTGCTGCGGTACATGAACGACGCCGTATTCGGGCTCCTCTTCGCCGGTGTTGCAGGAATCATGGTCTTCATCTCCCTGGACGAACTGCTCCCCACGGCCGAGAAATACGGCGAGCACCATCTTGCCGTCTACGGCCTCATCGCGGGCATGGCCGTCATGGCGTTGAGTCTCTTGTTGTTCGCGTAACGGTAACACAAGGATGAGAACATCTCGCCCTTTGTGTTGGAGGCGGGCTAGACTGCAGTGTTCATCGACGGCTCGATCAGGTGGTGGTCATCCACGTCTTGACCACTTTGTACTTGTCGATTCGCCAGCCCGCCGATGTTCGGACGAGGCTGTTCGAATAATACCCACCGATGAGTACGGCGTGGGCGCCTGTAACGTCCTGGCTGAAATGCTGGGCCTGCAGGTAACAGACGCAGGTGGCGCTGTCCCCATCGATGTCAATCACATGGTTGGATATGAGGTGCTGGGTACTGTCAAAAGGGCTGACGGCCTGCCGAATGATTTCAAGAAACTCCTGCGCCTTCATCGTCATGGGCTTGTCAAAGCCTACGGACACCATGTCCGCAACCATCTCGTCCGTGTAGCACGTGAGAAACAGATCCCAATCCCGGGTATCCACGCTGGTAGCATAACGGTTAATGGTGTCGATGATCTCCATTCGATCGTACAGCAACTGTAATTTCGCCTGATCCATCTTGGATCCCTCCCTGAGCCTCCCGACATGGGTGTTCGAGTGGACAGGCTCAGCGAATGGGTGGTGCGTAAAGAATGCCGCCGTCCTTCCAGAGGGCGTTCAGGCCGCGCTTGATCTTCAGGGGGGAGTGGATCCCCAGGTTGCGCTCAAAGGACTCGCCATAGTTCCCGACGAGCTTGATGATGCGGTACGACCAGTCCTTGTCGAGGCCAAGCCCCTTGCCGGCTCCATCCCCGAGGCCCAGGAGTCTTCGGACGTGCGGGTCCTTGGCCGTTTCTCTTACGTGATCGACATTGAGAGAGGTGATGCCCATCTCTTCCGCGTTGATCATCACCAGCAGGGACCACTTGACGATATCGAACCAGTTGTCATCCCCCTCGCGCACATAAGGACCGAGAGGCTCTTTGGAGATAACTTCGGGCAGGACCTTCGAGTCCTCCGGGTTCTTCAGCTTGGAGCGTAGTGCATACAGCTGTGCCTGGTCGCTGGTGAGCACGTCGCATTGCCCCTGTTCGTAGGCGTCGACGGACGCCTTGGGGGTCTTCGAGGTCACGGCCCTGCACTCCATCCTGTGCATCCTGAAATAGTCTTGCAGGTTCATCTCGCTGGTCGTTCCCTGCTGAACGCAGACCTTGGCCCCGTTGAGTTCCAGGGCGCTTCGGACACCGAGTTTCTTCTTGACCATAAAGCCCTGCCCGTCATAGTAATTGACGCCCGCAAAGTGGACCCCCATGGCGGTATCGCGGCCCAGGGTCCAGGTCGCATTGGCGGCAAGCAGATCGACCTTGCCGGACCGCAAGGCCTCGATACGATCCTCGGCGGCCAGGGGAGTGTACCGGACCTTGTCCCCATCACCGAACAGGGCCGCAGCAACTGCACGACACGTGTCCACATCCAGCCCGGTCCAGTCGCCTTTGTCGTCCGGCATGGAAAATCCGGGGAGTCCGGTGCTGACCCCGCACTGCACGTACCCCTTCTTCTTCACTTCCTCGACCGTAGACGCAGCCTCCGAGCAACCTGCGGTCAAGGCGACCAGGAGGATCCCGATGACCAATCGACAGAGCCATTTCATTCGCACATTATCCTTTCATTTACCATCGAAACAAGACCCACTCGGGAACCTGCATGTCCAGGTTCTCCATGTTGCGCCTGTATTCCAATTCTCCCGTGCCGCGTTTATCTACCATATAGTAGGGGGAACCCGCGTCCGGGACGGTCTTGATCATGTACAGGTTCTGCTGGATCCTGTACTCCGTCTCCGTGCGGTTGTGATACCTTTTCGTGGTCTCCTCCGGCTTCACATAGTGCAGATGAACCTCCAGGTCCTCCTTCTTCTCGGTCTTTTTCTCTGCCTTCTCCTCCTGAGCGGACAGCAGAGAGATTCCGGAGAATATCATCAGAAGAGCAACGATGCCGGGCAGCCATCTCGTCATGTTGAAAGACCCTTCAGGATACGTGCTGTGAAACAAGAAAAACACTCCAGCGCTACGGGCTCATTCTAATCGAGGAGGAGACAAAAAGCTAGAAGGGGGTGCTGGATTCCCGCTGGAGCCTGCCCCTGCAGGCAGTAGGCAGGGGCAGGGGCGGGAATGACGGGCAGGTGCATGAACAAAAGGCAAGAGGCCAAGGAGTCCCCGCATGGGCGGGGACGTTGGCTCAATCGTACATCTTCATCAGGTCACGGGCGATGATGGTCCGTTGGATTTCGCTCGTCCCGCCACCCAGGGTGTTGGCAATGCAATCCCGAACGTCCCGCTCGATCGGGTACTCCTTCATGTACCCGTACCCGCCGTGGATCTGGAAGGCATCCAG
>Ga0180434_10002593_pt1 | contig 23859 bp, 21 predicted proteins | sample SS_ome_7_FD_132453 | JGI IMG/M metagenome (GOLD analysis project Ga0180434, IMG submission 132453) | Hypersaline lake sediment archaeal communities from the Salton Sea, California, USA - SS_1_D_2 metaG | ecosystem: Environmental > Aquatic > Non-marine Saline and Alkaline > Hypersaline >... | reverse complement strand
TTAGACGACATTTTAGTTGAGGCATTTGCAGCCGTCAGAGAAGCGAGCAAGCGCACAATTGGTTTACGGCACTTCAATGTACAAATGATCGGTGGAATAGCCATGCACGAAGGCATGATCGCGGAAATGCGAACCGGAGAGGGTAAAACGCTGGTGGCTACTCTGCCTTTATACCTCAATGCGCTTTCCGGAAAAGGAGTGCACCTGGTTACCGTAAACGACTACCTTGCCCGCCGCGATGCACGTTGGATGGCGCCAATCTTTCACTTTCTTGGATTGACTGTGGGTGTGTTGCAATCAAAAAGCGAAAACGACCCCAACCTGAAAGGATATATCGTTGATCTGGGTGCGCGTTCCATAGAAGAAGATCAGGATCAGCTTAGAATTGTATCCCGGCAGGATGCCTACGCAGCGGATATCACTTACGGTACGAATAACCAATTCGGGTTTGATTACCTGAGAGATAACCTTATCATGGACATGAGAAACCGCGTCCAGCGCAAGCACCATTTCGCTATCATTGATGAGGTCGATAATATTTTGATCGATGAAGCAAGAACACCGCTCATTATTTCCGGTCCTGCATCAGAGGATGTGGAGTGGTACAGCAAAATGGCTGTGGTCGTAAAACAACTCGATCCTGAAGATTATGATTTTGATGAAAAAGACCGTAGTGTCGCTCTGACAGAGATTGGCGAGATCCATGTGGAAGAATTACTGCAGATCCCTCTACGTGACCCGGATCGGCCAGAGGATATTACACCCCAGCAGGCCAGACTGCTCGGTTATTTAGAACAGGCATTACGCGCTGAGCTGCTTTTCCGAAAAAATAAAGATTATATTGTCAAGAATAATCAGGTCGTCATCGTTGATGAATTTACCGGCCGGTTGATGCCAGGAAGGCGCTGGTCAGAAGGGCTTCACCAGGCTGTGGAAGCAAAAGAAGGTGTGGAGGTTCAACCAGAGAACATCACTCACGCTACCATTACACTGCAGAACTATTTCAGAAAATACGAAAAACTATCGGGCATGACCGGTACAGCATTGACAGAAGCAGAGGAGTTTTCAACGATCTACGACCTGGATGTCCTCGAAATACCAACCAATCTTGACTACGAAGCCAGTCAGCCCGAATCAGACCTGATCACGCTCCAGGCAAGAGATGAAGAAGGATACCTTTTCACCTATTATGCCAAGAAAGATGATCCGAAGCAAAACGCTGTATTTTGGAAGCGAAAAGATTATCCTGATCTTGTTTACCGGACTGAAGAAGCAAAGATCCGGGCAATTTGCCTGGAAATCATAAAACTCAACATCATTGGCCGCCCGCAACTGATTGGCACAACCTCCATTGAGCATTCCGAGCGCTTATCGGACCGTTTGCATGCCGACATGATCCAACGGCTGCTAAGCATCAATCTAATGCGGCAATTATGGATGACGAATAATCAGATCGAATTCCTTGAACGGGTTGTGCCTGAATTAGCGCCTCTCAATGCCCCGCTCTCCAACCTGAATATGTCTGCATTGCGCAAGGTTGCGAATAAGATAAAAGTGAAATCGATCAACCTCGACAACACAGAAAATCAAAATATTGTGCTTGATTTTCTTGGTCTCGAAATCTCGCAAGAAAATCGAAACGCATTATCCGCGAGCATCAAAGGCGGTATTGCACACCAGGTCTTAAATGCACTGAAACACGACCGTGAATCCCAGATCATCGAAGGCGCCGGTGCATATCGCGCGGTTACCATCGCCACGAACATGGCAGGACGCGGTGTAGACATCAAGCTGGGGGGCGAGATTAAAGAAACTATCCTCTCTGATATTCGCCAAATTCTCACGCGGGAGGGAATTGACCCTTATGGCATGTCTAACCGGGAAATGGCTGACAGGCTTTCACAATTAACGATTGAGTTCTCAGCGTCTGAAAAAGAATCAATAGATTCTTTTACCAGGTTTCTGGAAGGGATGGACAAAGTAAGACAGGCGGGCGGTTTGCATGTGATCGGATCTGAACGCCACGATGCCCGAAGAATTGACAACCAGCTCCGCGGCCGATCCGGTCGTCAGGGAGATCCAGGCTCATCTCGGTTTTACCTTTCATTGGAAGATGATCTGATGCGTATGTTTGGCGGCGAGCGTGCTGAGAATATGATGCGTATTTTTAACCTCGACCCTTCGCTTCCAATAGAAAGCAAAATTATTGGCCGGCTGGTTGAGCAAGCACAGGAACGGGTTGAAGGGTACAACTTTGATATCCGCAAACACCTTCTTGATTATGACAATGTGTTGAATGACCAGCGCGAAAGGATTTATGAGGAACGCGATCAAGTCCTTGTAAAAGAGAATTTATATGAGGATGTCTGGGCGATGCTGGAAAATGAAATTGAACAGCGCGTTTTATCCAGCCAGGATGACCCCATGGATGGCCGTTGGAAATTGCTTGCGTTCCTGGAAGAGATACAACCGACGATCACCTTGCTCAATGATGATGTCCAGGTGCAATCCTTTACCATTCAGCAGCTTGAGAAATATGTAATCGATGAGGTGGGAAAACCCCTGGAAATGGACCGGGTCAGAGAAGAACTTATCGCCATCACTGAACAAACTTTGCTAACTCAAAAAAACCACCTTATCTCGCAAAGCGATGATTTCATATTGCGCACGATAGATTCTTTTCGAGTTCAGTTAAATGAGCGATTTGAAATGGTGGATATATTCTTGGAAAATATATCTGTAGATTCTAATTTATCTGATGGAGAATTTAAAACACAATTACAGAAATCTATCCAGCTGAAAACAGATATCAATCAAAGTCTCATGCAGGGTCTGAAAGAAAACGATCGGGACGCGATGGCACAACTTAAAGATGTTGTGGAATCCCAGCTCAAACAGATCATTATTTCACGGGTTTTGATGACCATTGAGCAGCGCATCGGACAAAAATTAGGAGTTTCTGTTGAAGATTTGGCACCCACAACATGGGATGGAATCAGAGAAAAAATAATATCGATCCTGGATGAACGCTTCAGTAAAAATGCTGATTTGCACGAGCAACCAAATCATCCCATCATCCAGAATTTGGACCGATTGCTTAGACAACAGTTCCAAGACTCAGGAACCACAGTGGATATTGGGTCAGTATTAAATGGCATGGCAGTTGGTAAACAAGTTGCTATCAATCAGGAAACGCATAAAAGAGTGTACCGGCGTGTAAAAATCCTCAATTATGGTTTCTTTGTTGCTAATAACTGTCTGGCAACCGATCCGCAACAGATCACCAAAGAGATTATTGTTCATCTAACACAAACCCAAAAGAAATTGCAATTACTGTGGGGAAAAATGGAAATCCAGCGTTTAGCCAAAAACGACCTTAGCTTTAATCAACTATCAGAACCATATAAACAGCAAATTAAAAACAATATCACCAACAAAAGCCTGGAACAAATCAAAAATAAAAAGTTGAGAGATATATTCGCTAAAGAACCAACGGATATCCTGACTGCATTTGGAAAAAGTGTGCAGCAGGTAATTTATCGTCAGATTCTTCTCAAATCAATCACTGATCTCTGGATGGAGCATCTGACACGTATGGAAGCCCTGCGCGTATCCATTCGGATGGAAGCATACGGACAGCGAGACCCCTTAGTACAATATAAGAGTTATTCTACGGATGCATTTAAGGAACTGCTTGCCAACATACGCCTTTCAGTGGTCAGTAAAATATTCCGGGTGCAGGCTGGTACAGCAAGAAGCAATGCTTCTGGAAAAATCACAAAACCGCACACAGGTGCTGGGATAGATAAAGCCCAGAAAAAGAAAAAAAAGCGCAAAAGGCATAAGAAGAAGCCCTAACTCTCCTTTCAATATTCCTATTCAAAAATATTAATATATACCAAGGGTTGTCAAGCCTTACTTTAACACGTATAATCAAAGACTATCTTATTTTTGTATTGGAGCAATTAATTATATGAACGAAAACAACGAGAACAACGTAATGGAGGGAAATAAAGAAGACACCGAATTTACCAATATGGCTTCTTTATTAGCAGAGGAGGGATTAGGATTAAACCTGCCCACAGCAGGCGAGATCAAAACAGGAAAAATCGCATCGATCACACCGGGCCAGATTATGGTCGGTATTGGTGCAAAATCTGAAGGCATCATCCGGGGGCAAGAATTTGAAATGATTCCGCCGGACGTATTAGCTGAATTATCCGTCGGCCAGGAAATTCCCGTATTCATAATCACACCGGAAGATCGTCATGGAAATTTGCTTCTTTCTTACGTTCGGGCTCTCGAAGCAGAAACATGGGAAAAAGCACAGCAATTAATGGACGATAAAGAAACCTTCACCGGCAAGGTGGATGGATATAACCGCGGTGGCTTATTAGTTAACTTCAGTGGTCTAAATGGTTTCATTCCCGGGTCACAATTGAGTTTCTCACGTCGAACAGAGGTGAGCGGCAGCTCACCGGAAGAACGTTTTAGCGACATTGTGGGTGAGGAGCTTCCCCTGCGCGTTATCGAGGTTGATCAAGAGCGAAGGCGCTTGATTTTCTCAGAACGAGCTGCCGTGCACGAATCTCGAGATTCTATCCGAGATAAGGTAATTGAAAAAATCGAGATTGGTGATGTTCGCGAAGGCCGAGTAACCAGTCTGGCTGATTTTGGCGCATTTGTAAATATCAATGGCGCCGATGGACTTGTCCATTTAAGCGAAATTTCCTGGGACCGCATACGGCATCCAAGCGATGTGCTAAAGGTTGGAGAAGAAGTCGAAGTTGAAGTGATCAGCATCGATGAAGTAAAACGGCATATCGGTCTTTCGATTCGCCGACTGCAAGATGATCCATGGCAGGAACAAATTGGGAAATTGAAAGTCGGCCAATTAGTCAATGCGACAATCACACGCCTGACAAAATTCGGCGCGTTCGCACGCATAACAGAGGATATTGAGGGATTGATCCATATCTCTGAGATCAGCAACGACCATATTGCGCATCCAAAAGAGGTGCTGCATGAGGAAGACGAAGTTACGCTTCGCATTATCAAGATTGAACCCGAATCACACCGCATTGGTCTGAGTCTGCGGCGCGTTGAATCACTTGCATTCGCTGATATGGACCTCAAAGAATTAGAAAAAGAATTAGAAGGCAGTGATATTTCTGTTTCTAGCGATGATGAGTCAGCTTCTGAAAAAGAATCACCCTCGGAAGAACCGGCAGCTACATCCGACCAGGAAGAAGATGAAGCACCTGCTGTCTCTGAAGAAGAAGACGAAGCACCTGCTGTCTCTGAAGAAGAAGATAAACAGGATTCAGAAACACCAGCTGAATAACAAACCATACACTATTAGAAGAAACCTCCAAAAAACGGTCTGGCATCTGAGGGCATTTGTTAGAAATACAAATGCAAATTATGGCTGATTGGAAAAACGGAAAAACAAATAGTCAATCCGAAAAATTTCCTCTTCGTCGTATCCAGATTGGACTAGCAATTGCTGTTGGCGGTTTCTTCATTTTTTTAGTTGGTGCGAAACCCGAATTATTCTTATTGGATCGAAGTCCCGTGATAGGGTTTATCCAGATCGGTGTGATGCTATTTGGATTAGGACTCATATCGCTGGGAGGCTACCAATGTTTGTCGGGATTATGGCGCGATAAGCCCCTAAGCATTGCTGCAGAACTTGGCGTCCGATTCATTGGTACTGGTCTGGTGGTCGCAATATTTTCAGGGCTTGCTGATATTATCGGACTTGGCAGTCATCCCACACCCGATTATGTACCATATTTCGGTGAATGGCAGGCACGCGGCATTCAGATCGCAGAAGGATTTATCGCAATTGGTATGTTATTAATGCTCCCGATCTCAAATAATCCCCTTTTCCGCAGCCAACCTTCATCAAATCAAAAAAAGAAAAAGAAATCCTGAATTTCTGATAAAAGATATTGACTTGTTGTGAATATCCAGGAATAAAATAACACCATCAAATATAAACAGAATTATTATGGTTAACATTCATACACTTGAAAATGGTTTAACAATACTCACCAATGAGATACATCATGCGCCTGTCGTAAGCCACTGGGTATGGTATCGTGTAGGATCTCGAAATGAATTACCAGGCAAAACAGGTATATCCCACTGGGTTGAACACATGCAGTTTAAAGGAACGGAGAAATATCCGGTCGATATATTGGACGCGGAAATCTCAAAAGCAGGGGGATTATGGAACGCTATGACCTATTTGGATTGGACATCCTATTACGAGACCCTGCCAGCAGATCAGATTGATATCGCTATCAAACTCGAAGCAGATCGGATGAAAAACAGCACTTTCAATCCGCATGAGACAGAATTGGAAAGGACTGTTGTGATCAGCGAACGCGAGGGGAATGAAAACGAACCATTATTTCGATTGAGTGAATCCATGCGGCATGCCGCCTTCTCTCACCACCCTTATGCACATGAAGTAATCGGGGAAATGGCAGACCTTAAAAAGATCACCCGCGATGAATTATATAACCACTATCAAAATTATTACAATCCTTCTAACGCGGTTCTTGCTGTTGCTGGTGATTTTTCCACAGAATTGTTATTAGAGCAGATCGAAATTGCTTACGCGGACGTGCCCGCAAATCCGGTTATGAAACACGCTATCAAACCTGAACCTGAGTTATTGCAATCTGAGAGAGTCATTGTAGAAGGACCGGGAGAGACGGTGTTTTTGGAAATTGCATATCGTGCGCCGTCCGCGAGCAATGAGGACTTCATCCCATTGATGGTATTGGATAGCCTGCTGACTGGACCCTCATCGCTTTCAATGGTTGGCGGAGGCAGTGTTTCCAATAAGATCAGCCGACTCTACCAGAAACTGGTTGAGAAAGATGTGGCGATGAGTGTTTCTGGCGGACTTCAGACAACAATAGACCCATATCTTTATACCATCCTCTTTATCGCTTCACCGGATCAGGACATTGACCAAATCATCCATGCGGTGGATCACGAATTTGCCAGCATCATGGACAATTGCATTGGGGAAAGTGATGTTGAACGGGCAAAAAAACAGGCAAGAGCGCTCTTTGCTTATGGAAGTGAAAGCATTACGAATCAGGCATTCTGGATAGGTTATTCGGCAATGTTTGCTGAGCCCAGTTGGTTTGAAGATTATTTGAAAAACATCGAGCAGGTTACCATGGAACGGATCTGTGAAGTAGCAGAAAAATACTTGATCAACAATAATCGTATCATCGGAATATACCAGCCAGAAGGCAGGAATATTAATCATGGACAATAAACATTTTTCCTGTTCCAATATTCCCGGGCCTGACAATATCAAACAATCCACATTAGCCAATGGGATCCAGATACTTTCCTATCAGAATATGAATGCTGAAACTATTTATATGATTGGAATTTTATCAAATGGGGGAGATTGCGATCCCCCACAAAAAAAGGGGCTGGCGCACTTTACAGCCAATCTCCTTTCGCGGGGAACCCGTGGAATCCCATTTCAGCAATTTCACACCCTGATCGAGTCTGCAGGCGCTAATCTCGCGTTCGGCTGCAGCAGCAGACACACCTGGTTCAGGGGAAAGTCGCTTGCCGAGGACCTGGGACTTCTCATCAAGCTTGCATCTGACGCCTTCCGTGCTCCAGCATTTAAAGATGAATATGTTGAACGACTCCGGCGTCAACTGTTAGCCAGCCTGGCATTACGGGATCAGGATACCGGGGAAAACGCATCCTTGCTCTTTGATCAAAGTCTATTTAAGGACCATCCGTATGCCTATCCCGTAGATGGTTATGTAGAATCAGTGGCATCCATTATCAGAGAAAATATTTTAGATTTCCACCATACGACCTATCGACCGCAGGAATTATCAATCGTCATTTCAGGCGCTGTCACACATCAGAAAATCACTAGACTCGCGGAAAAATATTTCTCGGCATGGGAGATCAAAGAAAAAAACACTGCAAAACCAATGGAAACAATTCCACAAGCACCTGCTTCAATGATTCGAAAACATCGATTTTTGCCAGGAAAAAGCCAGGTTGATCTCATCGCCGGTGGTTTTGGCCCGAAAAGAAATTCTTCTGATTTTGTCCCTGCTTATATAGGTAACAACATTCTTGGACAATTTGGGCTCATGGGCCGGATCGGAAAACGCGTCCGTTCTCAAGCAGGTCTTGCATATTTTGCTTCCAGCAGTGTGAGTGCCTGGGCGGATACAGGCACCTGGGATATATCTGCAGGAGTCAATCCAGAAAACACACAAAAAGCGATTGATTTGATCCGTGATGAAATCAATCGCTTTATATCTGAGGATGTATTAGAGGAAGAATTAGAAAACTCAAAATCCCATTTGATAGGCCGTATGCCTATTGCACTGGAAACCAATGCAGGAATCGCTAATGCGATATTGAAAATGCATAGATTCAATCTTGGGTTTGACTATTATAGAAAATATCAAACGATGCTTGGTGACGTAACACCGCAGGAAATTCGACGTGTTGCGAAAAAATACCTCCGGCCCGATCAGCTGGTGATCACAAGTGCTGGTCCGGGAGAGGAACAACTATAACCAATGAAAATACTCAGCGGTTTAGATCTTGTAAATATCTCCCGGTTTGATCATTTAAATCCGGTAATCCGAAAGCGGTTTTTTCAACGCGTTTTTACTCAACATGAGCTAAATTACATCGATGATATGAATCAGCGCGCAGCAGGTATTTTTGCCGCGAAAGAAGCCTGTGCAAAAACCCTGGGTTGCGGTATTGGACCGGTTCGCTGGGTGGATATTGAAATTTTCCACTCGGATGAGGGGCAGCCAACAATCCACTTGCAGGGACCTGCGAAGAGCATTGCCGTTGACAAGAAAATTGTATCCTGGTCAGTCAGTATCACACACACAAAAGAAACAGCAGCTGCGGTGGTCGTTGCAGCTGCTGAATAAAATTCCCAATAATTAATCCTGCGGAATTTCTAACCAGATATGATTTTTGATCACTTTTTCGTTTGGGATGACTTTAACTGTTTCCTGAATGGTAAACTCGGAATTTGTTGATTCTGGATGAATATAACAGGCAAGTGGTGCCTGACCATATTTAGATTTGAAATAATCCACAGCATTCTCAACTGTCTCTTGCATTCCCTTGTTTTCATCACTGACATACCACAATAAACCTTCTTTCATACCGCTCCTTTCCTCGAATATATTATAGCACTATTGTTCTAGTTTGTCTAATTTATTCAAAACCTGATAAAATTTTTGCGTTTTTGAGGTATCCTTAACACCATCAGACAATACAGCAGGAGGTTTAAGTGATTAAAGAAGCTATCCATGATGCAGATCGACGAATGAAAAGTGCAATTCAATCATTAAAGGATGACCTTGCTGGAGTACGTACCGGTAGAGCCAATCCCGGATTGGTAGAAAAATTGTCGGTAGATTATTACGGCTCCCCTGTTCCGCTTATCCAATTAGCAACAATCAGCGTACCTGAGCCACGGCAGCTGTTGATCAAACCCTTTGATGCTGGATCAATAAAAGATATTGAGCGCGCAATCCAGGCATCCAGCCTCGGGCTAACCCCGATGTCGGACGGGAAAGTCATTCGCCTGAACTTACCAGCACTGACTGAGGAACGCCGCCGGGATCTGACAAAATATGTCAACGCGCGCCTGGAAGAAGCGCGGATTGCGGTTCGTAATGTCCGAAGGGATGCAATTAAAGATCTGCGCGAGTTTGAAGATGAAAAACTGATCTCCGAGGACGATCTCAAGAACGGCGAGGATAAGGTCCAGGAGCTGACCGATAAATACGTGGATGAAATTGGTGTTCTGGGAGAAGAAAAAGAAAAAGAAATCATGGAAATCTGATCCCATATGGATAAAAATAACGAAGACGCGCAGTTTGCGAAAATCCCCGCCCACATTGCCATTATTATGGATGGCAATGGGCGCTGGGCTGAAAAACGCCATTTACCGCGCATGGCTGGCCATCGTGCCGGAACTGAGAATCTGCGAACGATCATCAAAGCCTGTGTAGAATTTGGTATTCAGTTTCTGACAGTATATGCTTTTTCTACAGAAAATTGGAAACGTCCCGTGGACGAAGTAAGCGGACTGATGGAAATCCTCGCTGATGTATTAGAAAAAGAACTGGATGAATTACACAAACAGGGAGTTTGCCTGCGGCATGTTGGCCGTCTCGAACGGCTGGACCCTCATATTCAAAATAAGATTAGAGCCGCGATAGATATGACCAGGCAGAATGAGCGCTTAATCATGAATATTGCCTGGAATTATGGTGGACGTGATGAAATCATTGCTGCTGTACAGCATATCATCCAGGATGGTATTGATCCGGATAATGTAACTGAACCACTTTTCAATCAATATCTTATGACCTTCCCATCACCAGATCCCGATCTCGTTATCAGGACATCCGGTGAGCAACGATCCTCAAACTTTCTTCTCTGGCAGAGCGCGTATTCTGAACTGTACTTTGCGCCAACACTATGGCCTGATTTTGGCAAGGAACAATTAAAAGAAGCCATCATTGCATTTGGAAAACGTTCAAGACGTTTTGGTGGTCGAAAAAACAAGGATAATAAAAAACCTTATGCTGGCTAAGCGGACAATCAGCGCTGCCATCATCGCGTTGGTCGGTGCCGCATTGATCCTTTCAGGTGGTTGGATCTACACTATCGGGATATCCTGCATCCTCGCAATCGCTGCATGGGAATTCACATCCATGTTTAAAGAGGCTAAACACAACCCGCATCCTGTTTTAGTCGCGGCAGGAACCAGCATCATCACCCTATCCCGTAATTTCCAGGATCCCACAGCCTTCGCGCTTTACTTTATAATGATTTTTTTCACAATTTGCGTGGTTGGCATTTGGGGGTATAGCCGGCAAGAAACAAACGCCATTGATCTTGCAATTGACCTGGCAGCGCTTGTTTTTATTCTTTTCCCTGGATCATTCCTGATTCAATTACGGAGCTTACCGGACGGGTTGTTTTGGGCTTTTGCATGTATCTTTTGCGCATCTATCAGTGATGTCGCTGCTTATCTCTTCGGCAGTGCCCTGGGTAAGGCAAAATTGGCACCCAGGGTAAGCCCTAATAAAACAATCGTGGGGTATGTCTGCGGGGTTCTATTTTCTGTAATCACTGGCTTGTTTGTGGGATATTTAGCCAGACTCTACCAGGTAGAAATTTTTCCCGCAACGCTGATGATTGGTGCAGCAGTTGGGCTTATTGCCCCATTTGGCGATCTTTCAAAAAGCGTCGTCAAGCGCAGCTTTTCTCTTAAAGATACCGGCAATAGTATTCCTGGACATGGCGGTGTCCTTGATCGGATCGATACGATCCTCTGGGCTGCACCTGTCAGTTATTTGATAATCTACTTTTTGTGATAGTTAAGTAAAAAATTGCCGGTTTATCTACGATTTTTTTATTTACTTGAACGCGTAAGTCAGAACTACCTGCGCATTGACAGGCATTTGTCCTGCCGAGATCGGTACGGAATCCGCCACGGCAGCACCACCGCCCATTCCATAGCCATAGAAATTTTGAGAAGTGGTTGTAGCCGATGAATTGATCGAAAGCAATTCCCCTAATTCCACACCCGCTGCCTGCGCAAGTTCACCAGCCTGCGTTTGCGCCGCCTGCACGGCTAAACTTCTAGCAGTAGATTGTGCTTCAGTCTTATCTTCAACGTCAAAATTGACCCCATAAATATTATTAGCACCACCCCGGCCAACAGCATCCAGAACAACACCCAGGCTGCTGATTTCACGAACTGTTACGTACACGGTGTTTTCGACGCTGAAATATGAATTTGTTGGATTTCCCTGAAAATCATAATCAGATTGCTGGTAAACATTAAAGCTGGAAGTTTGTATATCTTCCTCAGATATTCCTTCAGCTACTAATGCATCTTTAATCTGTTGGGCTTGCGTATTATTTGCCGCGATGGCTTCTGTCACACTATCGCCTTCTGACCGTACACCGATATTGATATAGGCGATATCCGGAACAACAAAAACCTGCCCCGTCCCGGTAACAGAAAGCGTTGGCTGATCGCTGTTATTTGCGACATTGGAAGGTGCCGCGCCCGCACAACCAACAAACAATGCTGAAATCAATAATATTGCGAAAATAAACCGACCGTTCTTTTTCATAATTATCTCCTCTTTTTACAATATAAACGAACACCAGATAAGAAAAGTTCCCATGATATTCAAGTTAAAAACCAATCTTGAATAGATTGTAATTACATGTTATTATATGTGTGTCCTTCTGATCGATTGCCCCCCTCAATCGATTGGAAGGGCATTTTTTTCACCTGCTGCGTGCTGCGCGATAAATAATAAATGCGCCGGCTGCAATCAATAAAGCAGGCCACAAGTACTGCGAGTAAGACCAGATATCCAGATAAGGTACTGCCCGGCGAACAAAATAATATACCCCCCATGCAATCAAGCCCACACCCGTGAACGTAATCAATTCAGAACTAGGTGCACGGGTGATTTCCTGCACCTCTCTCCCCACCTGGCGGAATCGGGTACCGAGATCATTAATTTCAAATTTCTGGTCGGTTTCTGAACCGTTCGATTTTGGAATGACGATCCACATCAAACCATAGATCACCACGGATAATTCCCCCAACACCGTCCATAGGATGAAAAAAATCCGCACGAACACCGGGTCGATTCCTAAAAAATCACCCAATCCTGCACAGACTCCCCCGATTACTTTTTCAGAATCGTTTCTATATAAACGCTTTGCCATATTTACCTCGTTATTTTTTACTTATTTTATATACGTGTTAGAGAATTATTAGTTTCGAAAAAACTCGGTTATTTTAATTGACCGCACTCTACCAACTTCTTATAATTAAGAACAAATGGATAAAAATAAAATCACCTGCATCTGTCAATCGCGGAACAGATAACGCCTTCCGATCGGTAATCCTTCTGCCAGCGGAAAGTGTCCTGTTCCGCTTAACCCCATCTTATCAGAAGAGTTATTAACTTAACCGGAAATGAGAAATAAAATGAGAATTGCAAATAATATTACCGAACTAATTGGAAACACACCCTTAGTCAGATTAAACAACATCACAGAAGGGGTGGAAGCAACCATTGCAGCAAAATTAGAGTACTTTAACCCCTCCAGCAGTGTTAAAGACCGTATTGGAGTTTCAATGATACAAGCCGCAGAGAAAAAGGGGCTGATAAAAGATGACACGATTATTCTTGAAACGACCAGCGGAAACACGGGTATTGGTCTGGCGTTTACATGCGCATCACGCGGTTATGATTGCACAATCATCATGCCAGATAAAGTCTCGAAAGAACGCATCATGCTGCTTAAAGCATACGGCACTAAGGTGATTCTTACACCCGGTGAAAAGGGTATGAAAGGTGCCCTTGATCTGGCACAGCAAATGGCACAGGAAAACCCGCGATATTATATGTCGCGCCAGTTTGAAAATCCAGCAAATCCGGCGATTCACAGAAAAACAACAGCGGTTGAAATTTGGAAAGATACCGATGGAAAAATCGACGCGTTTATCGCTGGAGTGGGTACAGGCGGCACAATCACAGGTGTGGGTGAGGTGTTAAAAAAGAAAAATCCTGATATTAAGATCATAGCCATCGAACCTTCCGCTTCACCAATTCTTTCCGGCGGTGAAAAAGGAAAGCATACCATCCAGGGAATTGGCCCGGGATTCATTCCTAAAGTGCTCAATATGAAAATCATTGATGAAGTCATTCAAGTGCCTGACGATGCGGCATATGAAACAGCACGGTTGGTGGCGAAAAAAGAAGGGCTGCTGGTCGGGATTTCCTCTGGAGCGGCCATCTGGGGAGCACTTCAGGTGGGTTCCCGCAGGGAAATGAAAGAGAAACTGATCATTGTGATCATTCCGTCCTTTGGGGAACGTTACTTGAGCACCAAATTGTATCAGGATATAGCAAAGGAAAAATAAATGTTTAAACATATTCGCGAAGATATCCGCTGTGTTTTTGAACGCGATCCGGCGGCGAAAAATTCTTTTGAGGTATTTCTGAATTATGCGGGTTTACATGCAATCTGGGGCTATCGGGTTGCTCATTGGTTATGGCAGCATCAGTTTTTTATCCTGGCAAGAACTATTTCCCAGATCATCCGTTTTTTCACAGGAATAGAGATTCATCCGGGTGCGGCCATTGGCAGGCGCTGTTTTATCGATCATGGAATGGGAATCGTGATCGGCGAAACCGCTATCATTGATGATGATGTCACCCTCTATCATGGCGTCACACTGGGCGGAGTAAGCCTGGAGAAAGGAAAACGCCATCCCACGATCAAAGAACGGGTTGTAATCGGCGCTGGCGCTAAAATCCTTGGAGATATCACCATTGGTAGATGCAGCCGTATCGGTGCGAATGCGGTGGTCGTAAAAGATGTACCACCGGATTGTGTTGTTGTTGGTATCCCGGGACATATTACTGGAAAAGAAGGACAAAATGCGGATTCAATTCCCGACCTTAACCATAATAAACTTCCGGACATCGTGGAGGACCAGATTGCAGAGATATTTGAAAGACTGGAGAAGGTGGAAAATTCGGATAAATAAATTGCCGATTATTCTTTCTTCTGGCTTTTTGAAGACTTTCCCTTTGCAAAATTACCAATAATGATCAGAACCAGGCCTAAACCGCTGATCAGAATCAAAGCCAATCCCATTGTCTGATTGTCGAAACCCAAAAAGCCGTCAGGCGATGGTTTTTCAGTGGCAACGGGCGTGTTGATCACCCGCGCTGTTTGAGCGGGGATGGGTGTACGTGTCGGTGCAGGCGGCGTGTTTGTCTCAGTTGGTTGCGGTGTGGGTGTAAATGCTGCCCGCACCTGCAGCGATTGCCCTTCAAAGATAATCGCATCAGCATCCAAATTATTCAAGGCTAAAATCTGGTCAATGGTGATATCATAAGCGATCGCGATGCTCCAGAGTGCTTGACCGCTTTCCACAGTATGAAAAACGGACCCATCTTCATTTGGCGTGGCAACAGTAACCGGCGCAACTTTCGGTGTAATGGCTGTTGTTGGGATGGTTGATATGACGCCCTGATTATTAGCAGTACCGGAGCCAATTTGTACGCCAAAAATTACGACATAATAAGCATATCCATCGCCAGCGGCAATCCCTGCTCCAATCTGGACATTATCGTCATTATAGATAGCGTTTGTATGAACTGACGAATTCAACCACCAGGTTACGGCCTCATTTACAGTTGCAGTCTGATTGCCACCATAAGCGATTTCCTCAACAGTCCATCCCGGTCTCAATGCATATCCCGCGTTTGAAACACGGATATATTCATCATTACCGTTTTGATCGACATGCCAATCAGTGACACCAGAGATATTTGAACCATAGACCGAAGCCAGATACTCTGCTTGAGCCTGAGCGGCCGCGCTTAGCGCGCCATCCTCATCCAGAAATTCCATCCCGCGCTTCATCCGCACGTCGTTGATCAACGCAGCCAGATCAGCAGCAGATTGTTGAGCCGAAAAAACAATACGCGTCGGGAAGGCGAATAAGATTATCAGAGTAAGCAGGCTGATAAGGGAGGTTTTTCTCATAAACGAATTATAAAGTAATATTTGGAAGAGTTGATTCTCAGTTTTTCCTGGTTTTATTATTTATCTAAGCCCCAATCTTGAACCATTCGCGTACAGTCATGTGCCGTCATATCCAGCGTGAGTGGAGTAACTGAAACAAATTTTTCTGATAACGCACCAATATCCGTACCATCTTCAGGAATCCCTGAAGGCGCCTCTCCACCAATCCAGTAATATGGTTTCCCATGCGGATCTTCGCGGCTCACCAATTCATCGCGATAAACCCGCAGTCCCTGTCGGGTTACCTTAAATCCCTTTAGATCCTGCATGGAACAATGAGGCACGTTCACATTCAATAATGTTTTTTCTGGTAATTTTTCTTGCCATACTTTTGCTGCAATTATGGCACCAACTTTTGCTGCTGTACTGTAATCTAAGCGCTGGCTGTTATATTCGGGCGCGTCCAGAGATACTGCAATTCCGGGCAGATCCCAAATAGCGGCTTCCATCGCGGCTGTAACTGTCCCTGAATACGTCACATCATTTCCAAGATTTGCATTGGGATTGATACCGGACACTACCATCTCAACAGGATCAGGCAATAAACCTAATACAGGAAGCGCAACGCAATCAGATGGAGCACCATCACAGGCCAGTGCCTCCGTTCCGTCAGTTAATTTCACGGATTTTACCCGCAGGGGGCGGGAAAGTGTCTTCACATGCCCGGAGGCGGACCAATTTCGGTCAGGAGCAACAACAGAAACCTTTCCAAGCTTCCGTAATTCTTTTACCAGCGCCAGCAGCCCCGGTGCAAAAACACCATCATCATTTGTAACCAATATATGCATTTTTTCCCTTCATGGTCGATTAAATAACTGGCTAAGTCTACCGCATAAATATAATGATTGTGTTATACTTTCGTGGCTGTTTTTAGGAACAGACCAAATACACACGCACTTGATATGGTCCCTGCGTGTCACCGTAGGAAACGGCGGCTGGGGACGGCAAGTTCAGATGCGGAGGAAAAAACGCAAAGGAGCAATACCATGAGTTTAGATATTTCTATGAAAGCCCTTCTTGAAAGCGGCGTCCACTTTGGACACCGTACCAATAGATGGGACCCCCGAATGAAACCCTATATCTTCACAGAGAGAAATAACATTCATATTATTGACCTGCAGCAGACCGTTCAACGCATGCATGTTGCTTATGATGTCGTTCGGGATATTGCAGCCGACGGCGGAACGGTACTATTTGTAGGCACTAAACGTCAGGCACAGGAAACTATTCAAGTAGAAGCCGAACGCTGCGGCATGCCTTACGTGACGGAACGCTGGCTGCCGGGGACACTGACGAACTGGATGACGATTCATCAACGCATCATGGAGCTTGAACGCCTGGAAAGAATGCGTGACAGCGGTGAGATTGACCGCCTGGTTAAAAAAGAAGGCTTGATGATCGAACGACAGATCAAGCGCTTGTTATACCACCTCAGCGGTATCCGCCACATGAATGGTGTACCGGACTTGATCTATGTTGTGGATATCACCCGTGAAGATACCGCAGTACATGAAGCGAACCTGAAAGAAATTCCCGTGGTTGCGATGGTTGATACCAACTGCAATCCAAACAATGTTGACTACCTCATCCCCGGAAACGATGATGCCATTCGCGCCATCAAATTGATGACAACAAAATTTGCTGATGCGGTACTTGAAGGCAAGAATATGCGTAAAGACGATGAAGTCGAAGAGGAAATGGCAGCGACCATCAAAGAAGGTGAAGGCGGTGAACGTGTTCGCGCTCGGGTCGCGCTTGAAGAAGATGTCGATGACGAAGATCTGCTGGGTGAAGCAACGCTAAAGAAGATGGCTGAAACCAAACGAGAAGCGGAAGAAGCTGCTGCTGTTGAAGAAGTGGATGCAGAAAGCGAAGACGAACCTGAAGATTCGCAGGAAGAACAAGAAGAGGATGCTGGAAGCGAAGACGAATCTGAAGATTCGCAGGAAGAACAAGAAGAAGATGCTGGAAGCGAAGACGAACCTGAAGATACAAAAAAAGAACAGGAAGAGGATGCTGGAAGCGAAGACGAATCTGAGGAAGAGTAATCAAGATTTATAATAATAAGGATAAAAAATGGCAGTAACAACTGAAGATATTAAAAAATTACGAGATGCGACAGGCGCCGGTATTTTGGATTGCCGAACCGCACTCACAGAAACCGGGAACGATTTTGAAAAAGCGGTTGATTTCCTGCGTGAGAAAGGGCTGGCAGCAGCTGCCAAACGCGCTGACCGTGAGGCTTCTGAAGGATACGTGGAGGTTTACTCACATGGTGACGGGCGTGTTGGCGTAATGGTTGAGGTCAATTGTGAGACGGATTTTGTTGGTCGCTCTGAAGAATTCCGCAAACTCGTTCATGAGATCGCATTACAGATTGCCGCAGTATCACCATTGTATATCAATCAAGACGATATCCCTGAAAGCGCACTTGAATACGAAAGAAACATCGCGGCAGCACGCGCAAAAGAAGAAGGAAAACCGGAAAAGATCGTTCCAAAAATTGTTGAGGGTTATCTCAAGAAGTTCAAGGACGAAAACGTGCTCTTAAGGCAATCCTATATTCGCGATGACGCCCTGACTATTCAGGACCTGATCAATGATAGTGTTTCATCGATGGGTGAAAACATCATTGTCCGGCGTTTCGCGCGCTTTGCGTTAGGTGAAGCAAGCACTTCAGATGATGAAGAAGCTGACGAATAAGTCAAAATCAAAGCCAACCAATCGGTTGGTTTTTTTTTGAAAGGAGAGCGATGGTAAAACCAAAATATAAATTGATCATGCTCAAATTAAGCGGTGAAGCATTAGCCGGCCCCGAAGGCTTTGGCATCAATGCGCAGCGAGCCCGTGAGATCGCGCAGCGTGTGAAGGATGTTTACAACATGGGTGTCAGCGTTGGTATTGTCATCGGAGCAGGGAATCTATGGCGCGGGAAAATCGGATTAGAAATGGGGATGGATCAGGCAACCGCGGATTACATGGGAATGTTAGGGACGGTCATGAATGCGCTGGCATTAATGGACGCACTCGAAAAGCTGCACGTCGAAACACGGGTGCAGTCTGCCATTGAAATGCGCGCTGTTGCAGAGCCATATATCCGCCGCAGGGCGATCCGCCATCTCGAAAAAGGCAGGGTAGTGATATTTGGCGGTGGTACGGGCAATCCTTTCTTTTCGACCGATACCGCCGCGGCACTGCGGGCAACAGAAATCGGCGCTGAAGTTTTGATCAAAGCGACAAAAGTTGATGGTGTTTACGATAGTGATCCCAACAATAATGCGGATGCAAAAAAATTTGAGAACATTTCTTTCATTGAAGCGTTAAGCCTGCGCCTGGCTGTTATGGATAGTACCGCTATTTCTCTCTGTATGGAGAACAAGTTACCCATCCTGGTTCTAAACCTCTGGGATGATGACGCGCTGATCAAAGCCATTGAAGGAAAAAAAGTGGGCACGCTGGTATCAAGCTGATACTATGTATTCCATGTTGAAAACGATTATAAGAAGAGTCGTGAAAAAAATAATTCCTGGATGTTGGCAGTCATTTCGATATTGCTGATACTAACCACTGCATGCGGTTTCAGTTTGAGTACCGCTAATATCAAAAATGCGAATATGGCTCGGGATGTTAACGGCAGCCTGGAGGAAGTCGAGTTTTACAGTCAGGATGAGGTATTCATATGCACGGCTGAACTTGCCAATGCGCCTGATGATACCGTGGTTACCGCCCAATGGTTTGCCGTTGAAGCGGATGGGATCGAACCAAATTACTTGATCGAACAGGCATCCGTCACAACGGGGTCCGACCAGGTCTATTTTGGCCTCTCTAATAATATTCTCTGGCCCGCCGGAACTTACCGGGTTGATCTATTGGTCAACGACGAGATCGCTGAATCCATTGAATTCCAGGTGGAGTAGGTTGAGATATTTATTTGTGTAACACGCCAACACAATTCTTCCATTTTTTATATAGTAAGACATAATTTATGGCATAATTGGGTGATAGTGGCGAAGATAAAGGAAAGTATTCCAGCGGATTCCGACAGGGAAGCAGGGGCTTAGACTGAAACCCCCGCACGCGTGAAACTGGAAGAAGTTCCCTTTTGAGCCGGGCAAGTGAATGCGATAGCTAGTAGTTTGCTCCGCAAGCGCAGCGTTAAAGGCGCATCCGATAACAAACAAATTTGTCGGACTGAGAGGGCTGCATGCAGCCAAGCAGGGTGGTACCGCGGTTTACCCCGTCCCGAGCGGACGGGTTTTTATTATTAATGGGTATTATAGAAGGAGAAAGTATGAACGGCAAAATTGACCTGATCCAGGAGTTGGAAATGCTGCGGAAAAAAGCAGCCGAAGAACTGGATCAAATATCTGACAGTGATCACCTGCAAAGCTGGCACGCAGCCTACCTGAGCCGGTCCTCAGAAGTGATGGCTTTTTTTAAGAGACTCCCAGAAGCGCCCAAGGAAGATCGCCCCAAGGTCGGTAAATTTGCAAACGAAGTAAAAAACGTTCTTGAAAGCGCATACAACGAAAAAGAGACTGCGGTTAAAGCTGCACAGTTAGCAAATGATCTCCAAAATGAAAAACTGGATGTGACCCTGCCGGGTAGAAAACCCACACGCGGCCGGCTGCATCTGCAGACAAAAGTATTGCGTGAAATCTTAGATATTTTTTCTGAAATGGGTTTTCAGGTATATCGGTCCTCGGAAGTTGAAAGCGACGAATATAATTTTGAGTTATTAAACATTCCCGCTCATCATCCCGCCCGTGATCTCTGGGATACTTTTTATACAAAGAACCCAAATGTGATCTTGCGCACCCACACATCTCCGGGCCAGGTGCATGCCATGCGGGAATTTACGCCCGAACCGATCAGGGTCGCTTTACCCGGCATGTGCTATCGCTATGAGCAAATTGACGCAAGTCATGAGATCCAATTCAACCAGGTTGAACTTTTGGCTGTAGGGAAAAATATCACCTTTGCAGATATGAAGGGAACCCTGGAAGAATTCGCCAAGCGTATGTACAGCGCATCGGTTCGCACACGGCTGCGGCCCTCATATTTCCCTTTCGTTGAGCCCGGTGCGGAAATGGATGTGGAATGTTTTGTATGCGGAGGAAAGGGCTGCTCAGTATGCGGAAAAAAGGGCTGGTTAGAGATCCTGGGCTGCGGAATGGTCCATCCGGTCGTGCTGAGAAATGGCGGTTACGATCCGAAAGTATATTCCGGCTTCGCGGCTGGCATGGGACCTGAACGCATCTCTATGCTGCGCCACCGCATTGATGATATTCGAAATTTCTGGGGAAATGACGTTCGTTTCCTGGAGCAATTCTAGAGTTGGAGATAAATAAAAGATGAACTTAGTATATTCCTGGCTAAAAGATTATGTAGATATTGACCTTTCAATCGTTGAGCTAGCCAATGCACTCACCATGCTTGGCCTGGAAGTGGAGAATGTGCGCCTGGTTGGTTTACCAATACCGGAAGGAGACTCAACTGGTGTTACCTTTCACGGGCTGCCATGGGATGAAGAAAAATTCATCGTTGCCCGTGTTGATGAAGTAATTCCGCATCCCAATGCTGACCGGCTCGTGCTTTGCAAATTGTTCGACGGAAAAGAGGAGATTATCGTTCTCACCGGCGCGCCCAACCTGTATCCTTATAAAGGCAAAGGAAAGCTGGAAAAACCTATCAAGGTAGCGTATGCGCGGGAGGGCGCACAGCTTTATGATGGCCACAAACCAGGCAAAGTGATCACCACTCTAAAAAGGATGAAGATTCGCGGTGTGGAATCATTTTCCATGATCTGCTCAGAAAAAGAATTGGGTATCTCTGATGAACATGAAGGTGTAATCATCCTGGATGAAGACGCTCCCGAAGGCACCCCATTAGTAGAATACATGGGTGATGCAGTATTCGAGATCGCAATTCTTCCGAATATGGTGCATTGCGCAAACGTGATCGGGGTTGCTCGAGAAATAGCTGCCTACACAAACAAGAAATTAATATATCCGAATCTGAAATTGCCCGCCGGAGGAGAGCCGATTGAAAAAAAGATTTCCGTAGAAATCACCGACCCGGAACTCAATCCACGTTTTGTCGCGGGTTTGCTCCAAAATGTCAAGGCAAAAACCAGCCCGTACTGGGTGCAGTACCGGCTGCGGCTGACGGGAATGCGTCCAATCAATGCCATTGTAGATGCAACAAATTATGTCATGATGGATGCAGGACAACCTTTGCACGCGTTTGATTATGATATCCTCGTTGAACGGGCACAAGGCAAAACGCCGCAGATTATTACTCGCACGGCCCAAAAAGGGGAGAAAATCACCACATTGGATGACGTTGAGCACGAATTGAAGCCATTCAACGAATTAGTTTGTGATACAGCCGGCGCGCTGTCGATTGCCGGGGTAATGGGCGGCTCGGAAAGTGAAGTGTCGGAAAAGACCACCAATGTGCTGTTAGAAGGTGCGAATTGGAATTACATCAACATTCGGAAAACAGTTGCATCACAGCGAATTAATACAGAAGCATCATATCGGTTCTCGCGTAATTTGCATCCAGAAGTTGCCCGTGTTGGTGTTCAGTTGGGATTAAAGCGTATGGCAGCCTGGGGAGGCGGTCAAATCGCAGAAGGGTTGATTGATGCATATCCGAAAAAATATAAAAATCCCACAATTTCGATAACAGAAGAAGATGTGAAGCGCATGGTGGGTATTGATATTACAGCAAAAGAAATTGCTAGCATGCTCAGAGGGCTGGAATTCACTTGTGAAGTGAAGAAAAACACTGTCCAAACCACGGCGCCAGATTACCGTACTGATATCGCGGAGGGCATGGTTGGCAAGGCGGATGTGGTAGAAGAGATCGCTCGCCATTATGGATATGATCAGATTCCATCTACGCGTTTAAAAGCCGAATTACCCCCGCAACGCGGAAATACGCTTGAGGAGCGCGACCGCATGGTACAGGACCTGCTGGTCAGTCTTGGGTTGCAGGAGATAATCTCATACCGCCTGACCAGCCCAGAAGCGGAAGAAAAAATGGTTCCCGGCGATAATCAGCCGGAAACAAGTGAATACATTGAATTGAAAAACCCGATTGCCATAGAAAGAAGGGTCATGCGGCGCAATCTACTAGCTTGTGCACTTGAAGCGATGGAACGCAATATCAGGCAGCGTGAACGCCTGCAATTGTTTGAAATTGGGCCAGTTTTCGTTCCTGTACCCGATCAGGATCTTCCCAAAGAAACAGCGAGACTGGCAATAGCGATCAGCGGAAAGCGTTATCCTTCCGCCTGGGATGTGAAGGACCCCCATGATTTTGATTTCTTTGATATGAAAGGGATCATTGCCGCGATCCTTGAATCACTGCGTATCGATGCATATTCCATCATACCGGACCAACACCCGACATTCCACCCCGGAAAATGCGCTGCAATAAAGATTCAGGATGAAGAGGTCGGCGTCTTTGGTGAGGTGCATCCTCTCGTCAAAGATAATTTCGATTTTACTGATTCAGCAATCATCGCAGCCGATTTGAATCTTGAGGCGCTCTTCTCACATGTGCCGCAGAATTTCAAAGCCGAACCATTAGTTGCATATCCGCCTATCATCGAGGATCTGGCAATTATTGCACCTGAAGAAACCACCTCAGCAGAGATAGAATCTGTGATTATGAAACAGGGCGGATTCCTGCTCAAAAAAGTGGATCTCTTCGATATATTCCGCGGCGAGCAAATTGGTTCAGGGATGAAAAGCCTGGCATATCGGCTCACATATCAGGCTCCCAACCGTACGCTTACGGATAAAAATGTCAGCAAATTGAGGAACCGAATAATCGATAGTTTGGAGAAACAACTACAGTTGAAAGTCCGCAAAGCGGATTGATCTTATTGCCACAAAACAAAGGCGATCGCATAAATCGCCTTTATAAAAATTCCAGCTAAATAATATCCTGAGCACAATAAAATATTAAACAATAAGGAAGTAATTATGTACCGATCGAAACTGCTCAATCATTTTATGTTCGGCGCGTTGTACTTTACCCAGGGTACTGTGCTGGCGTACTTTCTCAGCATCAATGCCCTCTATTTCATGGAAAATGGATTAAGCGGGTTGGATTTGGGCATTTTTGGAACTATCGCCATGATCCCATTTGTGATCA
>Ga0180434_10002592_pt1 | contig 23860 bp, 27 predicted proteins | sample SS_ome_7_FD_132453 | JGI IMG/M metagenome (GOLD analysis project Ga0180434, IMG submission 132453) | Hypersaline lake sediment archaeal communities from the Salton Sea, California, USA - SS_1_D_2 metaG | ecosystem: Environmental > Aquatic > Non-marine Saline and Alkaline > Hypersaline >... | reverse complement strand
CCATTTCTATGGTCCTGGGTGGTCAGTCTAACCCTGGTCTTGACTTTTGCCTTGGCATCGCCCGCGCATTCAGAGAACCACCCGAATATGTCCTCCGGCGAGCCGGGTTGTTGCCTTCTCTGCCCGGCGGCGACCGGACGGCCCAGGAAGTGGCAGAAGTAGTGAGGCGGCTGCCCCAGGAAGAACAAGATCTCGTCTTGGAATTTGCAAAGTGGCGGCTGAGAGGCCAGTAGCTGATCATACCATCTCCTATGGAGGGCGAGACCGGGTGCCCCGGCCGGCCTCGCCCCAGAACAAGGAGGAGAAAAAGAAGGCGGCATCCTTGACCGCCCCCGCCCGGCCCAACGGCCAGGCGGCGAAAGCCAAGTCACACCGCCTCCTCGACGACACCCTCACCCGGCAGCGCCATCAACTGAATCTGCCGGATCTCCTTCCTGATCAAAAACCGGACCACGTCCGCATTGCTGCCGATGCCATAATACCTTTTGACCAGCTCGAACTCCTGCACCAACTCACCCTTCAGTTCAGTGTTCACCCACTTGCTATTGTTGCCTACGGCCATAACTCAGGTTCCTATCATTAGGCATTAAATGTGATTCCATATTTCATCAATAACACGGACTACTGGAATCAGTATACCACAGCTTTCTTTCATTGTCAATAGTTTTCATCAAAATTGTTTCCCAATTTCTACAGATACTAGTGTAAAATAAGCTACAATATGAAGAAAGATGTCGACAAATTCTGGCAGTGGGTGAACAGACGAATAGATGAGCTTGGATTGAACTCATTCCGTGAATTGGAAAGGCGATCGGGCTTTGCCCCTGGGGCTATCGGCAAACGCAAAAACGCGCACAAATTTCCTACCGTCGAAATGGCAGAGGGGCTATGTCGCGCGTTGCAGGTCTCTTGGGCTCAACTGTGGGAACAAGCTGGATTCATCTCAGGATCATCCGAAGGTTTTGAGACTTTTGAGGCATTATGGGACGTGACCCCGAATTGGAAGAAGAAAGACGTCATAACACAACTTCGAGCAACCATAGAGGAAAAACAGAAAAGAGAACCCGTAGAACCCGACTACCCGCCATCAGAGCACTTGCCTGAAGAAGCATTCGAACCCTGGGTCGCACGCCTCAGCCGCATCTGGGACGCAACACCAGACGCCGCCAAACCGCTACTTGCGCTAGCCGTGCGCCAACTCGTCCGTGAACTTGGCGACCAACCCGAAGGAGAGGAGATCAAAAACCCCCACAAGCACGAGGGGGCATAATATAATGGGCACAAGTTAATAGGGGGGACGCAGGGAGAGAGGCACGTTGGAGGTTACATCGCTCGGCCAGAGAACATCTCTCATCCGGCTATGGATAGAGATCCTTGCCTCGCTGAGCACACTCACACCAGAACGCCGAGCGCGGGCACTCGACATTCTGGAAACATCTATCTATGACGCCAGGCAAGAACTAGAGCAACAAATACTGATCGAAATTGCATAAACAACCGAAACACAAACACACATAACCTCACTCGCCAAACCATTCTAACCTTTTTTAACCTTTGAACCAGAAACCGAAGAGCTTGAACATGTCAACCAAACCGGCCTGCACACCCGCTCACCGGCTTGAACACCACAGCAGCACACCCGCCTGTGGTGTTCAATGCCGGTTTTTTCATCCCCAAAAAGCCAAAAGGAGAACACATCGATGAAAGCAAAAGTCGCCATCCTGCTCATCGCCCTGCTCTCATTATCAACCGGCTGCAACCCAACCCCCACAGCCACACCCGCACCCGTCGACACACCCGCACCCACCGACACATCCATCCCCCCGCCCACCGGCACACCCATCCCCACCGCCACCCCAACATCGGAGCCGCCTCAACCCACCGACACACCCCCACCCACCGCTACCCCTCAACCTACCGACACCCCCCAACCAACCCCCACTCCCCAGCCCACCGACACCCCCCAACTGACCAACACACCAGAACCCACAAGCACCCACACCCCCGCACCCACCGACACCCCCCCACCGGCGGGCCTGGGCACAACCAGAGCCGACGCCGCGCAGCCATATCAACTCTTTGAATTCACCTTCAACCTGGAGACCGACCAGCACTATATCGGAACCATCAGCGACGACCTGGCCATCGTCGACCTGGTCGGACCCGAAGGAGACATCACCTGCGCATCCATCACCATCAACGTACCCAAACCCCCGACCGAAAGCCAGGCCGGACGCACCATGACATACCTGGCGACACTGCTAACAATCGCCGCCCCGGACTGGCCGGAGGGCACCGCATGGTTGAACCAAAACCTGAACAATATGGGAGAATCAAAAACCACATACAACAACCGCGAAATCATCCTGGTCATCACCCCCAAAGACGACATGACAACGGTTGAATTTAGCATCACCGCAAAGTAAACTGTTGAAAATTTGAAACAAATATGCTATAATGAGGATACTAAATGAAAGTAAACCCCACCAGGACACTCGCACTGGAATCCCTAGCGGATCGAGTACCCGTCATCCCGCAAGGAGCAGCAGGCTTCTATAAACAAAACTGCGTGATCTGCTTCCACCATAACAGCCACAAGAGCGGGGTAAAACTAACAGCAAACTATCGAGATTCCAACCCAATCTATGAGATTTGCTGGTCGGGTGAAGTGACGGACCAACTGGTAAAATGCTATGCAGATCTCCGGCGATCAACCGACAACGCAGCATGTGCCATCGCACTACTTCTTTTAGAAGAACTGACCGAATTCACAGGAGTAGAACAAGCCAGAACAGGAACTACCATCGACTACTATTTGACACCACAAAGTCAAGACAACAACCTGATTTTCAATCGAGCAGCCCGCCTGGAAGTCTCCGGGATACTTGAAGAAAATGAGAACAACACAATTGATGGAAGAATAAGAAAAAAATTAAGACGTTTGGACCGCAAAAGTGATCTACCGGCATTTATTATCATCGTTGAATTCAGCCAACCACGATCAAAGATGGTAAAGGTATGAGCAACGTTCGTGAGCTACATAATGAAGCCATGAAACTGGCCCAACTGGCCATGGTGGCCCATCATGAAGGAAATCTAGAAAAGACCACAACCCTGGCATACCAGGCCTATGAGTACGAATCCCAGGCGGCAGACCTTATTCCACATCATGCATCATCAGAACCCACACGCTCCATCCTATATCTTAGCGCGGCCTCCCTCGCATATCAATGCAAAGAACTCCATGCCGCCCAACGACTCGTCGCCCAGGGCCTATCTGGCTATCCCCCTTCAAAAACAGAACAAGACCTGAAAAATCTATACGAACAAATCGAATTCCAATTGCACCTTCAAGAACGTGGAGAAGAGCTCGAAGATGAAGCCCTACAATTATCCCTGCAGGGCAAGGCCGTCGGCCCTGGAATGATCCTCTACAGCGAATTCATCAGCAGAATCGAAAAGACCCGCTCCCTAATTGATCGGACCGTACAGCGATTGATGCACAGAAACTATCAGCGAGCGGGCCGAGTCGCACAGATATATAAACCCTTTACCCAGGCATTAGTAATCCCGGATCAACACAGTTTTGCCATAGCCTTCAAGCTCATACGCACAGAAGACCACAGACAAATGCCCCTGTTTTTCGACGCAGCACAAGTGATCGACGAATTTTTAACAGGGATCGAACACATCAGCAAATCCAACGAAGACAAACTAAAAGAACGCATCCCCGAACAAGCATACTATCGACACTTTGTATCTATGGCCCGAGATGTAGCACCCGACGGTGAAAAAGTCAGCCTGGTGGGCTTTGCCAGCACAAAGCAATCTGTCACCCTGACAAGACAGCGCAGAGACATCGTATTGCCACCCCCCGAATCCGATGAAAAGGACGTGAAACACACCCCGATAAAAGTAAAAGGACTGCTCGATTACGCAACATCCCGACAAAAAGACATCATCGGCCTGACCACAGATGACAGCGAATACAATGTATTAGTAGAAGAAGGACTAGACGATCTAGTCAGATCGTATTTTGGACAATACGTCGTAATCATTGGGACCTACGACGGGAAAAACATTCACCTCACAGACATATACTCAGCAGATGATGAGTGACACATTTCCCGGGAAATAGCCATGACCGACCGGCCCGTCCGCATCGCCATCTGGTGCGCCGTCTCCTCCAAGCACCAGGCCGGCGACGACAAAATCAGCCTGGAAGACCAAGAGCGTGCCGGCCGGGAATTCGCCCGAGCCATCGGCGGCCACATCGTCCGTATCTACCGCATCCCCGGTCACACCCGCGATCTCATCTTTTGGACCGACGCCGAAGCCACCATGCCCGCCTACCGCCAGCTCCGCCAGGACTGCGAAAACGCCAACCTTGACATACTCCACGCCATCGACCCCGACCGGCTCGGCCGCGATCCCGCCCTCTCCAACCAAGTCGTCAGCCTCGTCGAAAAATCCGGCGCCGAAGTCTACCTGGCCAGCGCCCCACACACCATTGGTCAAAAGACCGTTGGCGCGCGCTACGTCTACGCCATCCAAAGCGTGCGCGCCGGCGAAGAGCAACGGCGCCGGGTGCGCTACTACAAAGCCGGCATCAGAAAACGCATTCAGCGAGGACTCCATCTCAACCACTGGCCACTCGGCTACCGCGCCGTCCGCGACGATCGAGGCAAAACCATCGGCGCCGAATTCGACGACCACATCGGAGCTGTCAAACTCGCCACCGGCCTGTACTTGCGTGGCGAGACCTATCAAAGCATTGCCACCGTCTTGGACGCATCAATCCACCGTCCGCCCTACGCGCAGACCTGGCGATATGGCACAGTCCGCGACATGATGCTCAACGACATATACGCCGGCTACGTCACCGCCGGCGACGTCAGGAACAGCCAACCCTCGGCTCACTTTCCCGCGCTCTGGGACACCGACACCTATCGAGCCGTCCTCAGAGAACGCGGCCGGCGCGAGAAGCGTACGGGCCGGCGCGGTGCCGGCTCGCCACTTTACCAGGTAGCCATCTGTAGTCGTTGTGGCGGCAACATGATCCGCAGAAGCAGCCGGGCTTACCGGCTCCGATGCAGCACACATCAGCACAGCCGCACCTGCCACAATAACCAGATCAAAGAAGACCTCGTACTGAAGACCCTCCTCACCTGGTTGGCCGATCACAATAACCTGGACGCCCTCGCCGCCGCCCTGACCTCCCACGACACCCGCGACCTGCCCACCCGCCTGGCCGAAATCGGACGCACCCTCGAGAACCTCGAACAAAAACGACAGCGCCTCGCCCTCGCCCTCGCCTCTGGCCACCTCGACCCGCAAATGTATCGCACCTCGGACGACATCCTACTCGAGGATCTAGACAAACTACAAACAGAGAGAGCGACCCTCGAGGCGCGACTCACCAACATCCCGGACCTGGGCGTCAGCCAACAAACCATCACTCACCTCCTGGCCAACCGTCCCGACATGACCAACCTGGAAATCAACACCGCACTCCTCGAGATCGGCATCCGAATCGGAATAGAGAACCGGCAGATAACATACATCCGGCTGGAACCACACCAATAAAGCAAAATCAGCGAATTTTCATCAAAGAAGAGCCAACCGCCTTGACGGTTGGCTCTTGTGATCAAGGATCAAGAACCTTAAAAATTTGATAGAACAGCAAATTGCTCCTTGGCAATTACATGAAGTTGGTGTATAATATAACTAAATTTATTTGACGCACAAAACCTGGCAAGGAGATTTACCATGCCAAAAGCGCTAACTCCCAACGAAGTGCTCCAGCGCGCTCGGGGCCTCATCAATGAGGCCGCATCTATCAACTTGCCCGCCGGTGGCCAAGAACGCGGGCAGGCAGTGCGCAAAATCCGCTCCCACCTTGGGAACGCCGAAAGGCTTCTCCGGCGGATCACTGGACCGATACGAATTGGGAAATCGCCAATCACAGATGACCACAAGCGCCAGGCCAACGGACTCAAGCAACGGATCGAAGAGCTCTGGCCTGAGGTGCTAGACAGGAGAAAATCATGTCGGTGATGGAACGCACACCTGAGCAGTATCGAGAGATTATTCAGAGATTCCTCATGGAATATTACAACCGGAGGCGGTGGGAACTCGAGCAAGCGTTCCTGGGTCTCCAGATCCCGCTGATCCAACACGATCTGATCTACAACTCGGCATTAGCCGATCAGCTGTGCGACATCGCCCGCGCCGCCGGCGAGGTTATAGAACAAAACGGACAGAATGAGAGCATCCTACAAGAAAGTATCCAGGACCTAATGGAGAGGCTGTTCGCCCCTCCGGGCCTTGGACCGGCTTACGACATCCCTGGCCTGTTCTGGGAGACGGATTTTGGCCGGATGGTGGCCAGGGCGCTGCTCTGGATCCAGCATGACGAGCTCGTGACCGTCAGTGAGGCCGCCAAGCTGCGAGGTGTATCCCTACAAGCCATCAGCAACGCTGTGGCTGCGGGCCGCCTCCGGCGGTTCGTGAACCCGGACGAGCCAAACCCGCAACGGAGGACGCTCGTCAGCAAGCATGACGTGGAATCTATGTAAGGAGGAAAATACAATGACGAGGGAAGGCCACGGGAACCCCACAGTCGTGCCCGCAGGCCGGTTCAAAAAAGTGTGCCCCGGCTGTGGAATAACCTTCAGGACGGACACCTACACACAAAAATACTGTTCGCTCAGATGCAAGAGGAGTACCCAGAACCGCCGCGCATACGAGAAACAGAAACAGCGACGACGTGAGACATCAGGATGAGACGAAAGAAGCCAACCGCCTTGGACGGTTGGCTTCTCTCTTCCTGGTCCTAGTTATCAGTAACCCGTGAATCACCGATAACTAAGACCACATAGTATGCAACAAAAAAGCCCCCCTGTAGGTAGGGGGGCTTTTACTTTTTCTCGACCTTTCCTCTTTCTGCCTGGGCTTGAGCGCGCATCTCGACCAGGCGCAGCAGCTCCGCCTGCAACTGCTCCTCCACCTGCCGCAGCGCCTCGATCAACATTCGCAATTCGGCCTCGGCACTGGACCGGTCCAGCACGATCGTCCGCGAAAACCGGCCGGTCAGCCGATTCACAGCGATCGTCAACGCCAGTGGCCCCTGATCAGCCGCCAGCGCACTCTGGAGGACGACCAGCTCCTGCTGTAGCCGGTCGGAGCGTGCCTGTTCTTCCTTCAATTTCTGGCTCAGCGTTTTCCTAGCCTTGGCCACGCCTTCTCTTCCTCCATGCGACGATCATCCCGGCGATCCCTCCGCCGAACAACAAAATCGTCGCCGGCTCCGGCACCTCCGCAGGCCCTGGTTCATGTATATGAATGTCAGGACCGTTGGGACCAGACGGCGTCGGCAGGGGAGAAATCGGTGATTGAAATGCCAACACGTCAATCCGGGACAAAGACACCACCGCGAGCAAACCGGCCACGATAGACAGAACAATAACCTTTCTCATTTTTGCCTCCCTATGGCTGAGTCGCCAGGACCTGTATAGCACCTGTATTAAATCTGACACACAATTGTGTCTTTCCTGCCCCGTTGTCCCGGAAGTATAACCGCCCCTGATTGGCGGACGGGGCGCTGGGATCACTGATCTCAGTCCCTCCAATGTATGCCTCACCCACCGTCAGAGCCCCACTCACCCAGGTTGCTGATACGATGGTGTCACCAATTTGATATTGATTGGCCGCGAACGCAGGCGATCCCCAGATGCGGCCCGACTTTAGCACTAGCGTTGCACCTGTGCTGGCGAGGCGCTCGATCACAACATCGTCCTCGGAATAATCCAGCGAATACCGGCCGATCCGGCCAATGACTGTCCCGCTTGTGTTGTAGAGCTTGATGTACTCGCTGCCGTCGTCATCGGCCAGGATGCCGATCATCTTTTGACCGTCATCATTGGCCGTGAAAAAACCAAAATCCGAGCCCGACTTGCCCATCCACACGCGCGACCCATCTCCATCAACCACTTCCACCCGCGCCGCGTCGATACTCACGTTCCCTAACAAACTTGGCTTCCACGAGGTAACATAGTCACCTCGTTCCAATTGTACTCCGTCGAAATAGGCGGTTACAGTTCCATCGTTCGCTGTAGCCTGCACTCGTAGCCAAACACCAACCCCGTCTGCCCCGGAAGGCACAGTTCCCGATACTGTCAGCCGTTGCCATCCACTAGTCGTCTCGTCGACGTAATCACCGATAATCCCAGAGTGATAGGCCCCTCCACTATACGCGACAAGATACATCCGCGCCCGAGCATTAGAGATCGCCGACACATTCACGTAAACCGATGCCGTGAACGCATCTCCCACGGCCACGTCCTCGGTCGATATAAGCTGCCGCAAATCCCTGTATTGATCGGAAGAGTTCCCGCTCGTCAGCTGCATCTTGACCGAATAATCACCGATCAAGACAGTCGTGGTTTCCTGATCCACGTCGTAATGACTGGCGGTCCCGGCGCTCGTCCAATCGTCGGGCACACCATCGTCATTATCGTCGACCAGAAAGGCACTGTTCGAGAGGAGATTCCCTCCCCCCATACTGATTTGAATCTGGTTGGCGTTTATCTTGTCTAATTGTCCGGAGCTATTCCATATCAGCGGATCCTGTCCCGTGGCTCCCAGCTGGCCGCTCCCGTCCACGTCCAGCTGGAATGTCATTGTACCAGATGAATTGAAACCGCGCAACCCGTCCGTGCTGTCCATCACTACCTGAGCACCACTGGCCGCCGTGCGGATCGTTGCACCGGTGACCACCCCAGCAGTGATTGTCCCCATGTCGGCGGCAATCGCCGACAGCTGGCTCACATTCATCTTATCGGCCGTAATAGTATTAGCCGCAATCTTATCTGCCGTGATCGCCGACGCCGCAATGTGATCCGTGTCAATCTGGCCCAGCTGCACGCTGGTATTGCTGGACCAACTGCCATCGTTGCCTGACGTGTCGGTCGCCCGGACGCGATACCAAAACGTGTCCTGGTCGACGATCTCCTGGTCGGTAAAGTCCTCGTCGACGTAGAAATTCAGCCGCGCCACCGCAACAGTGGACCACGCGCCCGGCGAGCCGCCACTGTCGGGCGCTCGCTGAATCTCGTATTCCGCCAGGTCGGCCTCGGTGTTGGCCGTCCACTGCAGGCCGACCAGCGTCCGGCTACTTCCCGCCGACAAGCCACTCACCTGTGCCGGGGGCGTGCTGTCCGCCGACGTCGTCGTATTCCGCGTGGTCGACCAATCGGAATTGTTTCCCGACCAATCGACCGCCCGCACGCGGACATAATACGTCGTGTTCCCCAACAATCCCACGAACCGCTCGAGGCGGTCGCCGTCGCTCGGATGGTCACGAGTGATGGTGTAACCGGAGAAATCACTCGAGGTAGAGACCTGCACCTGATAGTGATCCAGATCGTCAGCGCTCACGCTGCCCCACGTCACCTGGAGATAAACGATCTGATGTCCGTCAGCATCAATGTCCACGCCGGTAGTCAAGTTAGCCGTCAGCAGCGTCGGCGCCGACGGCGGAACAGTATCGAAAACCGCCTGCGACGTGCGGTCGACATTGTCGCCAATCCGCTTGATCCGATCCTCTATGCTGCGGCTGCCGCCTGTTGCTCCCGAATCCGGTGCCCCGATCTCCAGCTCATAGACGAACTCATCCTCACGCAGCCCGATGGTCAGTCGGCGGATCGTCAGCGTCGTATCCACCCCCAGGACGCTGTTAACGAGCCGGATATCCATCCCGGCCCGCAGGAACGCGCCATTTGTTGTCGTGACTGTGTAGCTCAGCTGCGGGTCCTTGTACGTCGCCAGCAACGATGAGCCTCTGTCGTTCACCGCTGCATCGGTCTCTAACGCATTGTCCTTGATCGGTGCCTCGCGCTCGCCATATGCCGCGACGCTGGTTGCATCCTCTTCCCAATCCAATACATCGTTGCCGAGGATATAGAACCGGTTGGCCAGCATCGAGGCATCCGATCGCTCCCGAATGGACTCGTACCCCAGCGGATTATTGCCACTAGGGCTGTCCGAGAGATAGAACGCCGCAACGTTCGATTCGGAGCTGAAATAATGCAGTTCCTTATCAAAGTCGACGTAAAATGTCCCGCCGGTCAGGGCACACAGGTCGCTCAGCGCCTGGCGCAGCGTGACCGCTTCAAAGAACAATTCCTCGGTGGCCGGATCCAACGTGCTGACGTACGTGCTGGCGCCGATATCCGATCGATATGTGGCGATCAAATCAGCGATGATGGCACTATCGCTGTTCATCGCCGCCTCATAGAGTTCCTCCTCGACGACGGTCTCCTCGAGGAGGATATTGTAATCCTGCGCCTCCACGTGGATGAGCCGCTCGCTGCTGCCCATGATGACGATCTCCCGTTCAATGCCCGACACCTCTCCTTTGAACAGCGTCGTGCCATTGTCCGAGATCTCGATCTCTTCCCTGGCCGAGACTGTAAGTCCACCGTTCCGATCGAGCAACGAAAACGAACAGGTACTGGCGAATGTATCCGCCGCCTGCTCGATATTGAGGCTATCACGGAATAACACGCTGGTGCGGTCCACACTGTTGACGAGCAGCGAGAGCGCCATCAGAAATTCCTCCTCACGCCCCGCTGCCGCAGCTTACGCTCGATCGCATCAGCTACGCGCATCGCATCCTCCCGCGATGCGCCACCGCTCAGATTTATCGTCAAATTGATGTTCCCACCGGCGCCGGTGGCATACGTCCCGCCTCCTCCCCCGGCCACGGCCATCGATGGCGACAGACCCACCCCGGAGAAAACCTTCGGCATCTGCATCCTGGCCAGGCGGCCCATTTGTTTTTCTATCCCCCGGAGGCCTAACTCGAACGGCGTCGGCGAGCCGGGAGTGAGCCAGTCCGGCAGCTGAAAATTGCGGATCTTGTCGGCCAACGTATTGATGAAATCGGTCGCTCCCTTGATAGCATTCTTGACGCTATCAAAGCTCTTTTTGAGCGCATCGATCGTGTACATTTTGAACGCATCCAGGATAGGACCCAATGTATCCCGGATGAACGTGCCCAACGCCTCTAGTCCTAGTTTGACATCGTCTATGATCGGCGTCAAAAAATCTCTGATGAAATCGTGTACCGCCGTGATCGCCGGCAGCAGCACATTCTGCCACAGACCGGTCAACGCCTCTATGGACACTCCGAGGACCGCATCAAATAGATTCACCAACGATTCAAAAAGCGGGATCAGATAATCCTGGATAAACGCCCAGACTGCCTCTATCGCCGGTTTGAGCGTTTCTTCCCAGAATGCTTTCAGCGTTTCGATAGCGGCCGGAATGTTAGTCGCCAGCCAGGCCACCAGCGTCTCAAAGAGCGGGAAAACATTGTCTTGAATGAATCGCCAGACCGTCTCTATCGCCGGTTTGAGAGTATCCTCCCAAAAAGTTTTCAATGTCTCGATAGCAATCGGGATGTTGGCCTCCAGCCAGGCGACCAACGTCTCGAACGTCGGCTTGATGAACGATTCCCATATTTCAGTTAATTTGTCCCGGATGCCAAACCAGTTGTTTTCCCACGCCAGGTAAAGCCCGGCCACGACTGCACCGATGGCCAGGATCGCCAACGTCAGCGGTCCGCCCAGAACACCGACGATCGCGCTGACGACCCCGATCACGCCGCTGATGGCCTTGGTCAGCGCGCCGATCCCCGCCACCACCGGGCTGGTGGCCAACTTGAGCGCCCCGAATGCGCCGCCGGCAGTTAGCACAACCCCGGAGACGACCCCGATATTTTTCACCAGGTCGTCAGGTATAAGCGCCTTGAGATCCTGAACGACGGGAGCGATTTTCTCATCGTACGCCTGTTTCACCAGCGTGCTGAAATCCTCCCATTTCTTGCCCAGGCCCTCGATCGCGGGCTTCATCTCGTTCTCCCATCGCCTGCGGAGCGGAGAAAAGAGATCGGCTAATTTTTCGCGGATGCGTTCCTTGGCTTTCTCGAACGCCTTCGTCGGCGGCGTGAAACCGGACAGCTCAGGCATGGAGATCGCACCCAATCCCCCAGCGGCTTTGTCCGCCTTCACCTGCGCCCGAGCCACCTCCAGCAATTGATTTACCACCTTTTGCTGGAGCTGTAATTGTTTCTGCAGCGGTTTCAGCCGCTCCTCGGCCGCTTTCTTTTCCTCCTCGGCGGCCTTTGTGCTCTTTTTCGCCTCCCGCAGCCCCCCCTGGGCTGCCTTGATCTCAGCAAATTTGGCCTTGACCAACGCCGGGTCAGCACCCGCCTTGAGGAGCGCCTTGTACTCGGCCCGCAATTTCTTGATCTTGTCGCGGGCCTTGTCCTCGCCCGCGCGGGCCTGGTCCAGCTTGCGCTGTGCGGCCTCCACGTCACGCACCGCACGCGCGACACCAAATTCTTTCCTGGCCAGCTCGGCGAGCTGCTCGCCGAATTGCCCGCCGGCCTTTTTCAGCTTGTCGAACAGGTCCAGCGGCATCTTGCCGCTCTTTTGGAATTCAGCCAGCGACGAGGTAATCTCCCCCGACAGCTGGGCGAAGGCCGGGCCCACTTTCTCGGCTGCCGTCTGTCCTAGATCAGCCAATGTGTCCAGGGCCGATCGCAGCGGCCCCTGCAGGCTCTCCAAAACGCCAAATTCGGCGTCCCCAAAGCCTTTGAGGAACTCGGTCATCGCCGATGCTCCCCACTTGTCCAGCTTCGGCGCCACCTTCGGCGGACTGCCCGGCGACAGCCACGAGGATAACAAATTGCCGATCATGTCCATGGCCCAGGAGAGCGCCGATGCCGCCCCCTGGACCATCCCCGATGCCAATTCGGCGACGATGTCAACGCCCCACTCCAGGGCATTGTCGGCCGCCTGGCTCATCTTGGCGCCAAACTGGCCCAGGAACGAATCCCCCGCCCCGGCCGCCTTCTCTGTCAATCCCTCCATAGCGTCGGCCGCCAGGCCAACGTAGGGCGCTAACTTGTCCCCCAGCATCCCTGCCAGTTTGCCACCGATGCCACCCAGTCGCTCCCACTCACGGCCTAGATCGTTGCTGTGCTCGGCCAGCCGGCCGAGTACCTCACTCGCCCCAAAGCCCAGCGCGCCGATGCCCAGTGCAGCTTTACCTGCCATCCCGGCCACCGACTTCATACCGTCTTTGAACGCCTGGTTCATCGACCTGGCCTTAGCAGAGATAGCATCGAGCCGCTTGCCCAGGCTCTTGAACCTTCCGCCTACTTTTTTGACAATTCGGGAGATAGATTCCTTGGCACGCAACGTGATGCCAAGTTCGGACTCTTTTGCCATTACCCTCTCTCTAATTCAGCCTCCAGGACCTCACCAATTGCCTTCTTTTCCGCCGAACTGAGCTTGGCGCCCCGCTTCAACTTCTCAAATGCATAGTAGAGCGCCAACACCTCCTGGCCAACCAGCAGCCGTCCGGCGTCCTCGCCGTCCAACTGCGACGGCAGACAACTGTACGCCTCGCACAACATCGCCTCGAGCAGCGGATAAGGTGTGTGACCTTCGCCGTAAGCAAATTTGCTTACGGCGACTCTGAGTTTTTTGACGCCTCGGTCTCTTCCATCATGTTGTCCAGGATCCAGAATAATTCGTCCTGGGACAATTCCCACATCGCGTCGACGGTGGGCGGTGGCAGCGGTGGGTAATTGTCCTCCTCATCCGGCTCGGTGTCGAGGTCCGACCAGTTCCAGTCCACCACCTGCTCGGCCAGCAGTTCGGCCAGGCGGCCGAATGCCTCCTCCACCTCGGCGACGCCAGCGTCGTCGTCGTTGAGGCGCTCCAGACGGGCGGCCACGCGCAGCAGTTTCATCTTGAACCGTCGCTTGAACCGGACCCACTCGCCCGCGCGCGGGAAATGCGTCTCGCCGGCATCGTCGACGAACGCCAGGTCATTGGCATAAACGGTGCGCGTCGCCGGCCGCCATTTCGGCTTGTCTCCAGCCATAAAAGCCTCCCCTTAGAGATTATGAAAATCCGGCGATCGTCAGCGTATCATCCCCGACGAAATCGCCCGTCGTGCCGACGGCAGCGTCCACCCCGCCGTCGCTGGAAAATCCAAAGATGCCGTTGCCCGAATAGTAGTCGGTCAGGCTGTTCTTGCTGGGATAAATGAGCAGTGCAACTGACGCACCGGCGGTCGCAGCGTCGGCCAGCAGCTTGGCATCGTCGTGTTGCCAGGCCGTGATACTGCCGCTCCAGTCGCCCATCCCGACGGTCCGCTTTTTCCACGAATCGCCGAACTGCGGCGTCTCCACGCTGTCCTGCGTGATAGCGACGTTCCAGGCATTCGCCCCGGTGATCTCGGTACCGCTGACATAGATCAATCCGTTCTTGCCATGAAATGGTGCTCCCATCTACAAAACCTCCTTTAATAATGGAATGAGAATTTGTTCAGCCCGATCGTCGAATGAGCACGCCTGCACTCGATCGTACGCGGCCCATCCCATCTCTTCCCTCTCGTCATCGTGAGCCAGGTAATAATCCACCTTGGCCTGCAGGTCTTTGGCATCGCGATACGTGGCCACGGTATCGCCAAAAACTTCCAGCTCCGGCCGTGTATCGTCGCACAGCTGAAACACACCACACGCGGCGATCTCGTACGCCCGTGGCCCCAGGCTCCAGGCTGCATGAGAAATGTGTTTTTCCTCCCCCTGCTCCGTCACACCGATGAACGTCCGGTGATGATTTAGCGCGATCCGGGTGCCGTTGTACCATCGCACCAATTCGACATTATCCACCTGATTTTTCAGCACCTCATCGACATCATCGAGATCGATGATGTGTGGATCTATACCGCTGATGCGCACCCGGTGGCCGTTGCATCGAAGCGATTCCAGCATGACACGCCGCTCCGGCCAGAGCGTGCCGTGGAAGAAGACGTCCGTCCGATATTCCGGACCCACATCCATCGGATAATGTCGCGCCGAGTCGAAACTATGCGGCAGATACTCCGTCCGCACGCCCGCTGCTTCGCGCAGCGGGACGACACTGGCCTTATCGTTCGCCAAGACCAACACAACATGTCCTTTTTCGGCGATGACTGCCTGCTGCCTGTCTAAATATGGCGACTCGGTCAACAGCAGGACAAGCGGCAGGTTCAACCGGTACAACAACTCGAATGCCCGGCGGTGGAGAGCCATGCCGGTAACTATGAGAACCACATCCGGCACAAAATCCACCGCCTCGATGGCCACCCGTTCGCTGGCCAGCACCAGGTAAGCGTTGTCAGGTGGCCGAAAATCGGGATTTCGCTTCTCCCAGTGGCTGATCGCCTCCTGGTAAAAACTCAGGTGGCTGTGGTAGTTGAATGCCCGCACCTGGTGGCCGCAGGCGCGCAATGCGCACTCGTAGCCATGCGCCACGTCGAACGTACAGTACGCATGGCCCGGATAAACGAGCAAGATCCGCATCTCACTCCTCGTCGACCGTGGTGGGACCGAGCACCGACGCAACCGGGATCGCCTCCAGCTCCTCAGCCGTCACGCAATGTACAGGCCGCAGACCATGCCGGTACATCTCCTCCGGCGACGCAACGATTAGGCGCATTCCGTCCTGGACGAGCCAGAACGCCGGGTCGTCGGCTAGTTTGACATAGCATCCTTCATGTTCCATCCATGACCTCCTGGACAACCTGCGAAATCTCGACATAGTGACAGAGCACACCGCCAAACAGGCGCGGCTCGAACACATCCATGCTGGCCGGCAGCGCATCATAGTACGATCCGCCGTCGTGCAATGTATCGCTGGCGTCCAACGCTTCGACAACGTCCTCCGCCAGCGCGACGGCAGTTTTCTCCGAGGCCGAACCGTCGTCCAGCCCGAAATATCCCCGGATTTTATATGTGTACGTGCGCAATTTCGCACCGCTAAATTCCAACCGCCCTTGCGGCATAGAGCGGCACGAAATCGTCCATCCACGGATCTGCTGTTGACCGTCGATCGTTGTCTTGAACAGATCCAAATGATCGGCCCATCTGACGGCCCATCGCTCATAGTCGTGGACCCGGCCGATGCTGCTCACCCCCGAGACAATGCTGTAAATATCAGCCCTGGCGGTCGCCTCACTCATACGGTCATCCTCCCCGCGATGGCCTCCACCGCACCTTCCCACAATCGTTCGACGTGAGGCCCAGCCGACCGCAGGCCCTCCTCGAACATCTTTGCCCCGCCCTTTTTCTGGTGGCGCGTTTGGCCCCGACTGATGGCCACGGCAATGATGTATGCCATCCGCCGCGAGCTCATCTGCTGCCCCTGGCCATCCTTCCAATCCAACTTTTTGCGCTTGACCCAGTACTCGATATTGTCCAGCGGTGGCATCCTGCCTGCCGCCCGGCCGCGCTCGACCGGCCAGCCATAAATCGCTCCCGGTCCGCCGGCGATGACCTCTCCGTAAAAATCCGGCGGGTCGCCGTGGATCTCGTCCGCAATCCCGCCTCGCAACACGCCGATCACTGCCGGCGTGCGAACGACGACCTCCGCTTCGATGACGTCCAGGCTGGCCTGCATGGCTGCCATCATCTCGTCGGCCACGACCTCGGGCGCGGCATCGAACGCAGCGGCCTGCCTCATAATGTCGTCGAAATCGATTCTAAGCTCGAATTCACCGCCCACAAGCGTTCCTCCTGAATATTTATTTCCCGGGAAATACGCACTCACCTGATCTCTTTCCCGTGGAAAATGAATTGTCGACCGCCGGGCCACCCCGGCATCGTATCCCAGTCGACAAAATCGCCAGCAGCCCGCGCATCGGCCTCCTGGCCCAGGCCCATATGCTTCTCATACATCGTCATGTACTCTTTGGCGCGGTTGGCATATTCCGAGCTTTTGGTTGTATGCGCCGTCGCATCCGCGCCCAGTGTGCTATCGCCGAGCTGCGCGTATCGCGCGGCCAAAGCCCGGCAGCAAAGTGAGGCTGCCAGGTGGCAGATAGCAAAGAAATCCTGTGCCGGCGTATCCGTGGCTTCCGGCGAACTGCTCCACGTGTACGGCACAGTATATGTGATCCGCATCGTCTCCGTAGCTGCCGGCGAGTGAGCCGGCAGATAGAGGTACCTCGTCTGTGTGCCGGACTCGGACTTCCAATAATCGTCCCGCCAATCTTCCGACTCGAGGTACGTTGGCGTCTCATCCGCGCTAATGTCGGCGGCCGGATACTCGATCTTGACGATCCGGCTGAATCCCTCGACCCAGCCGCTCAAACTGGCGGCGATCCCATAATATCGCCCCCCATCGCCGGATACATCATCGGTGCGCGTGTCCGGCGCGTCCTGGCTGTATCGCTCGACGGCCGCCTTGACGCGGCCATCCTTGGCGTCCCGGCTCAGCTCGCCCTCGTCCACGTCGCCGATGAGATGATCTGTCTGTGCCCGGAATGTGTTGATCGCTGTCGACATCTTTACGCCTCACAATCGATGTAGAAAAAACATTCCGCCGGTGCAAAGCCAGTGGCCGTGAATTGCACTTTGACCTTGTATCGCTCACCGGCCGTTAATCCGGAGATAGCCTTGAGTGTGATGACATCGCCGTTCGCCGAAATGTCACCGGTGACGACATCATCGGTCACATCTGTGCCATCACTCATCCGCTCGACGATCATCGACGGGCTGGACGGATCCGACGCACAGTTAGTCGTCGTGATGGCATATGTGATCCTTTCGTTAGCGCCCTGCACCTTGACGCCCTCGGCAACCTCTCGAATGGATTCTGTCATCCCCTATCCTTCAGTGTAAACGACCGTGAGCGGACTTTGAGCGTTTGTGCCAAAATACGCTCCTTCAGCGAAAGCCCTAGATCACGAACCTTCAACGTCAGCCCCACAACGACGCGATGTACTGTACTCAGCACCCCCACCAGGCTCACCGCTCCCGCCAGTGTCCGCGCCGTCTGGCGTGCCAGCGTCCCCGCTGAGGTCACCGCTCCCGCCAGTGTCCGCGCCGTCTGGCGTGCCAGCGCCCCCGCCGAGGTCACCACCCCCGCCAGTGTCCGCGCCGTCTGGCGTGCCAGCGCTCCCGCTGAGGTCACCGCCCCCGCCAGTGTCCGCGCCGTCTGGCGTACCAGCGCCCCCGCCGAGGTCACCGCCCCGGCCAGCGTCCGCGCTACCCCCTTGACAACCGACCCGGCGATGCTCAACACCCCCGCCAGGTGGGCCGCCGTCTTGCGCGCTATCGTCCCGGCGCTGGTCAGTGTCCCGCCCAGTGCCTTCTTTGCCTGGCCGGCCAGCGTCCCCGCCGAGGTCACCGCCCCGGCCAGCGACCGCGCCACTCCCTTGACGACTGACCCGGCACTGCTCAACACCCCCGCCAGGTGGGCCGCCGTCTTGCGCGCTATCGTCCCGGCGCTGGTCAGTGTCCCGCCTAGTGCCTTCTTCGCCTGGCCGGCCAGCGTCCCCGCCGAGGTCACCGCCCCGGCCAGCGACCGCGCCACTCCCCTGACGATTGACCCGGCGTTGCTCAACACCCCCGCCAGGTGGGCCGCCGTCTTGCGCGTTATCGCCCCCGCGCTGGTCAGTGTCCCGCCTAGTGCCTTCTTCGCCTGGCCGGCCAGCGTCCCCGCCGAGGTCACCACCCCGGTCAGGCTGGCGTAGGCCATACGTGCCGTCGTCAGCATCCCCGCTGAGGTCACCACCCCGGCCAGCGACCGTGCCACACTCTTGACAACTGACCCGGCGCTGCTCAACACCCCCGCCAGGTGGGCTGCCGTCTTGCGTGCTATCGTCCCCGCGCTGTTCAGTGTCCCGCCCAGAACCTTTTTCGCCTGGCCGGCCAGTGTCCCCGCCGAGGTCACAGCCCCGGCCAGCGTCCGCACTACTCCCTTGACAACCGACCCGGCGCTGCTCAATACCCCTGCCAGGTGGGCCGCCGTCTTGCGCGCTATCGTCCCGGCGCTGCTCAGTGTCCCGCCCAGTGCCTTCTTCGCTTGGCCAACTAATGTCCCCGCCGAGGTCAACGTTCCAGCCAGCGTCCGCGCTACTCCCTTGACGACTGACCCGGCGCTGCTCAACACTCCCGCCAGGTGGGCCGCCGTCTCGCGCGTTATCGCCCCCGCGCTGCTCAGTGTCCCGCCCAGTGCCTTCCTTGCCTGGCCAACTAATGTCCCCGCCGAGGTCACCGCCCCGACCAGCGACCGCGCCACACTCTTGACAACTGACCCGGCGCTGCTCAACACCCCCGCCAGGTGGGCCGCCGTCTTGCGCGTTATCGCCCCCGCGCTGCTCAGTGTCCCGCCCAGAACCTTCTTTGCCTGGCCAACTAATGTCCCCGCTGAGGTCACCGCCCCGGCCAAGCTGGCGTAGGCCGTGCGTGCTGCCGCCAGCGTCCCCGCCGGAGTCACTGCCCCGGCCAGCGTCCGTGTTACTCCCTTGACGATCGACCCGGCGCTGCTCAACACCCCCGCCAGGTGGGCTGCCGTCTTGCGTGCTATCGTCCCCGCGCTGCTCAGTGTCCCACCCAGAACCTTCTTCGCCTGGCCAACTAATGTCCCCGCTGGGCTCAACGCGCCTGCTACACTCTGGTCATACTGCTGCACCCCGGAGGAGTAACCCCACAAAAACAAGTCCAATCCCGCATTTTCTATCTTTTGTTCGGCGACTCGATCGGTATCGATCTCCACCCACCCAAATTGGTGCTCCGACACGTCGTAGTAGTTGTCATACGCCAGACCATTCTTCCTTATGCCACCGGCATACTCCACATTCTGTTCATGGAGATGGAAGAAGGCGCCGTTCTTGCCAGATGGAATGTCATCACTGAAATCAACATCGACCCAGCTCCCGGTGGTGCTGGTCGAGTAATCCTTCGCGTCGGTGAATGAAGTAAAGTTTCCGGTCAACCAGCCCAACAGATAGTATGTAACATTCGCCGTATCGTCGACGTACGCCTCTACGACCTCGTTGTTGTCACACGACATCATATAGCCACGCAGATCACCACCAAATTGCCGTCCCCAATGGTCATCCGTCGAGCCGTTCTCCCTCAGCCCGGTGCGGCGCATGCCCGTCCCGCTGGTATAACACAGCCAGAACGAGCAGACAGCCGCGTCGTCACCTGTGTCGGAGCTGATGTCGATGTCTTCCCAGGTGTACGCGCTGGAGAGCGTCTTCGACGCTGCATTCGTCAGAAATGCACCCTCGTTATCTCTGATGTACGCCACAATGTAGACGTCTACCTCGGACGCATCCGACAAGTACAACTCAAAAACGTCGTTGCTGTCCACCCCGACCGCCGCCCAGGTATGACCCGTATCCTCGATAACACCGGTCAATGCGTCCGTCGAGCCATTCTTGCGAACACCCCAGGTGTACTCTGAACCTGTGGAGTTCACAATCTCCAGAACAACGCCGGCCGTATTGCCGGCGTCCACGTATGAGCTGACATCGACGTCAGTCCATGCTCCATCAGTTGAATGACTGATTTCGGTCCGGGTCGTTGGAATCATTTGTCAATATATCATTATCCGCCAGCAGAAACTGTCAGCTCATAAGTGAACTCGATCGAATCGCCATTAACGACGTTGATGGCGCTGAATACATGACGATCCATCAGCGTTGTGCCAGATGACTGGCTGAACAAACCGTGCTCGGTGATCGCCTTTGTCGTGGTGTACGAGATTGTTCCCACGCTTTTGTAAATGTTCGCGCTCGCGCCTTCGGTCTGCGTGCCGGTCGCACGCGACTCCTCGTCGGTGGTTTCGATGTCCGTGTCACCCACGGCCGCAGCTGTGGTTCCAACACCGCTGTCGTGATATTTGAAATCGCCAAACTCAGACGTCTCCGTCTGAAGCTGGTCAACGACAAAATTCACGAACGCGGTCGTGACCACGCGCGTACTGACCAATCCATAACTGACCACTTTGCCACCGGCCAGAATATGCCGGATGTACAGCCGGCCCTCAAGATGCGGCAGGCCCAACAACTGCGCCAGGCCAAAGCGCCACACCCCCCGCCACACGTTCGGAAAATTCCTCAATTTCCACAGCAACCCGGGTCCCGGCGCCCGGATGTGTCTGATCTTCAACTTGCCGTTCGCTCCGATTATTCCCTGCATGTTATCCTCCAGGTCTACAAATAAACCACGGTCGCTTCTGCGCCGGTGCCACCGATGTCGGCATAGCATCCGTTTGCAAATGGATACGGCAACACGGGCGTCCATGATGCAATCGTATTCGCCCCCGCCTTGAGCGACGCCAAAACCGTACCACTGGCCTCACTTGCGTTATCATAGAGAATCAATGTCGCAGCCGCGCTCCCGGCCGTCAGCAGCACACCGACAAGATCCCCCGTCCCCGATTTTACCGCGCCGTCCTCAGTTACATCTGCATGAGCCGCTATCAACATAGTGCACTCCTCACATCCCCGATCGTAATGCGGCCATCCTTGCCCGAGCCCTCGATCCCGGTCAGATCGATCCCCTTCTCCTCCGCCAATCGCCGGGCAGAGGACGTGGCATCGACCGGCAGCCGGCCCGTCTCGAGCAAAACTTTTATCCCCTCATGGGAGACCTTGCCACGTGTAGGAGTCTCGATCTGCGCCAGCGGGACCTCGTATTTGGGACAACCTGCGATGCCCCGATTAACGATCATGACGACGCGATCGTCGTAGACACGCCACGACAGCACGTCATTCACATCTACATCCAGATGCCGGCAGGCCGCTGCTAAAATTCTCTCCTTCATCAACACTCCCTGGTTTTTCAGGTGCCCGGACGCTTTTCAAAGCGCCGGGCACCTGGCCTTAAGGGGGGAGGCCAATTTTAACCGTCACCGACGAGGCCGATGACGATGACCGACACGTCATCCGCTGCCGTGCCAGTGCTACCGTCGTGATCCAGCGTCAGCGTCACCAGCTCATCGGCATCGATCGCCGCAGGGCTGCTGGGCTCGATGTAGGCGGGATCACCGCTGTCGCCGATGACCGTGGCCGAGATGGTCGCACCACCGGATGCAGCCAGCGTAGCGTCACTGTCGTTCGATGCCGCCGCCTTGATGCCCAGAAGCGTCCAGGGCACTGGCAGCTCGCAGTAAAACGTCTGATCGGCGGACAATGTGCCGCCAACGTGGAAGGTAAATGCGATATACCGTTCGTTCATGATCAAACCTCCATGATTTTGAATCCCAGCGCATCCCGGTCCGAGACGCGCCAGGCAGTTGTCGCAAGCCGGATCTTTGCCACCCGCACTGCACGGCGGATACTAAGGCCGCACCTCACTGCGAGGATGATCCATCGTACCAGCGTATCGGTGCCGACCACCTGATCGCCTGCCGCCAGATTCGGACCCGGCCCGGCGACCACCGCCTGGGCTCCGGCACGATAGAGCGCCGGCACCATTGGGCTGGTCGCGCCGTGGCAATTGGCCAGCACGACGGCAGCCCCGCCCAAATCGATCCCATTCAGGTGCTCTCTCGTTAATGCCGGCCAGGGCTTTATGGCTGCCGCTCGAAGCGACGCCGGCAGCCTCGGCCCGCGCAGGTCCTCGCCGAACCACGTATCACCTATATCCTCAAAACCGTGCAGCCGGATGTAGATGAGATCCCGGTCTTGAAGTTCTTTCGGATCGAATTCATGCGCCACCATCGGCGGCGAGGTGATCGGTTCAACACCGGTTGCCTTGTGCACGGCGTCGCGCGCCGGCAGTGTGCAGTAAGCAAAGATGTTCATGCTAGTTATCGTGGAAGGCCAACATCACCCAGTCGGCGCCATCCCAGATAAAGACGGCCGCGTCGTCGGCATTTGCTGTCAGAGTAATATTTCCTCCAGCCAAGATATTAGCTCCGTCCTGTAGGACGATGTCCTGATCATCCTCATTGACTAGAATCAACAGTGCCCCGGCAGTGGGGCCATCAGCTATCGCTGTTGTTGCGCTGGAGGTGATGGTACCGGCGCCGCTGACGGTCAGTGGCTGGTACGTAGTGGTTGCCGTGATAGTGAAATCCGCCGATAGATCAATAACCGAAGCCTCCTCGAATGAGGTGAAACCGCCGATCGTCCAGGCAGTGTCCGTCCCGTTGTCGATAGTTTCTCCGTTTTCCCCCTTGATCTCGGCAGTATTGAGTGCCGCACCGGAGAAATCGATTCCGTAATCGAAGCTGTCCGTCGTCGCACTGCTACCATAATCGCTGCTCAGATAGATCCCGGCGTCCGCACCGCTCCCACTGGTCGACGAATTACGAACACGAACCACATACTCACTTGTCGGCTCCGTCGCTGCCTGGCGCATGTTGCGAAAGTCGGCCGAGATCAGCGTTGTAGTCACGGTGGCGTTGTTTTGCACATTCGTCTGGAGCGCGATCATCTCCGACACTTCACCTGCACCGGTATCGCTCTTTGCAGTGATAGCCGCACCATAGAGGTTGTAGACTTCCCCGTCCGGATTGTCGGCCTTCGCTTCGATGTCTGCTCCTCGAAGGACCGTGCCGGCGGTCGTCCGCGTAGCCTCCGTGTCTACTCTGATTTTCAGTCCCGCCTCATCGTGATCTCCAGATATCAACTCCTGACCGGCGGCCCGAGTACCTTCAATCAAGAGACCATAAGTTCGGTCTTTTGTTCCAGTCCCCGACATCTCGTAGCTGATAGTAAGGACGTGATCATAATTCTGATCATCACTGTCAGGCACACCAGCAATCGTAACCTGACCATCATCTGTGATGTAGAATTTGTCTGTGCCATCGCTCTGCTCTACAACAAGTATATTGTTCGTCTGAGTCGTATGGCCCTGGACAGTCAGCTGTGCGGCATCGGCAGCCCCGTCGACCATCAGGTTATCTGCGACGGTCAGAGTACCACCACTATCACTGAGATTTCCCTGCAGGTCACCGGTGCCAACCACAACGATATTCCCACTATCGTCCACAGT
>Ga0180434_10002591_pt1 | contig 23862 bp, 20 predicted proteins | sample SS_ome_7_FD_132453 | JGI IMG/M metagenome (GOLD analysis project Ga0180434, IMG submission 132453) | Hypersaline lake sediment archaeal communities from the Salton Sea, California, USA - SS_1_D_2 metaG | ecosystem: Environmental > Aquatic > Non-marine Saline and Alkaline > Hypersaline >... | reverse complement strand
CGTGCCTGCTTGTTGATTTCCAGGATACGGTTGAACTTGCTCAGCCCCAGTAGCACACCATCACCTAACGGCAAGGCTCCTCCTGACAAACCTGTAGCGGCGCCACGTGCAACCACAGGTACCTGCATCTCATGACAAACACGCATGACCTGCTGCACCTGCTCTATGGTGTCAGGTAAAACGGCCATCAACGGCAATTGCCGATAAGCCGGCAAGCCGTCACACTCGTAGGGACGCAATGCCTCCTGTTCATGAATGATGGAATGTGCCGGCAGAAATTCTGCCAGCTGCTTAAAGAGGAGCTGATTGTTCATAAAAACCAGAGATAATGAACGCGTTAACGAACATCCAGCAGAACAGCGAATTCACGAACTATCTGGCCTTTGGGCCAGTTGACTTCAACCAGAAAATTCAAATAGGGCTCGGTTACGGAGCGACTGCTATAAACACGAATCACCGGTTGACCCTGGGCATTGAGTTTTGGCATAAACTTCAGATTGGTCAGCCAGTAGGGGTAATCCACATTTACCCGTGAAAAAGCCTCTTTCGAGGCCAGTCTGACTTTAACCGTATCCAGCTCAGCAGCATTCAGCGACAGCAATGGAATTTCACCTTCAAAGGGTTCATTCAATGTTGATGCAGTTTGCAATATTCCCAGCCCCAGAGCCATTGCCTGGCCAGGTATCAGCATTACAACAAGCAGTATCAGTATTGTTTTTATTGGCATGTTTCCCCCTATTTTTTTACAAACCGCAAATAATAATTTGTTCTCAGAAAGTCCCTGTCTTCAACCAGTTCAAAGCCTTCAGACTCAATTTCCTGTATTACCGTTTTTCTGTCCGCACGTGTATGGGACATTACCCAACTTGAACTGAATCCCTTTACCTTTCTGAAATCAATGATAACCAGTGAGCCACCGGGGCGCAGTGCCTCATGCATGGATTTCAGCATTGACTGGGGATATTCGAAATGATGGTAAGTATCACAGACAAAAGCAAGATCCACTGAAGCCGGTTCGAGCCCTTCGCCTTTTGCACTGTTAACAATACCAATGACATTTGTCACACCGGCGGTATTTGCCTGGCGCATGATGCCATCAATGAAATTTGGCGCAATATCAACCGCATAAACCCTGCCCGTGGGACCGGTTTCATGTGAGAAGGCACGCGTGTAGAGACCGGTTCCTGCACCAATATCCGCGATGTCCATTCCCGGCCTGATATCCAGGGCTGCGATAATTTCCTTGCGCTTGTCATACACTTCACGCCCCGGGCTTTCAAAAATATCCACCCACATTTCATAATCGGGATCAGCCAGGTAATGGTCATTGATGCCGGGGCTTACATTCTGTTCTTCTGCAATGACATTGCAAGCCAGCAACAGAACAACTGAATGAAGCAGCAGTTTCAAATTAAGTTTCATCGGCATCGTCATTGATCACTTTTTATGGCTTGCCAGGCATCATCCCATTGTTGTTCAGAGAGCGTGTGCAAATCTTTTGTACCCTGAGCGAACAGCTTCTGCTCCATGCTGCGAAACCGACGTTCAAATTTTTCATTGGCCATGCTCAGACTCTGTTCGGCATCCATACCACATAACCTTACTACATTGACCACGCTAAACAACAAGTCACCGAGCTCATCCTGAATCCGGTGTTTATCTCCTGTGCTCATTTCAGCTTTGACTTCCTCGATTTCCTCGTTGAGTTTTTCAATGGCTCCTGTCACATGCGACCAGTCAAAGCCAACCCTGGCCGCGCGCTTTTGCAGTTTTTCTGCCCTGATCAGCGCAGGCAAGGCCCGCGCGACGCCATCCAGCTGACTGTTATTTTCCTGCTCATTGCGTTTTTCACGTTCTGCGGCCTTACCCTGTTCCCAGGCCCTGTGAAGTTCTTCATCAGATGCATACTCGGCATCTGCAAACACATGAGGATGACGTCTGAGCATCTTTTCACTGATAGCTTCTGTGACCTGGTCGAAATCAAAATGCCCCTGTTCCTTGGCAATCTGACTATAAAACACGACCTGAAATAATAAATCCCCAAGTTCATCGCGCAGTTCAGGCATATCACCGCGCTGAATAGCATCAGCGACTTCATAGGCTTCTTCCAGAGTGTAAGGAACAATGCTCTCGTAGGTCTGTCGCAAGTCCCACGGACAACCTGAATCGGGATCACGCAGCCGTGACATGATTTCCAGTAATTGCTCTATCGCCATAATTTACAGCGCTCCTGAAGAAGATACCAATAGCATCTTAGCGACAATAAGCCATGACAGGAAGCTGTTCAGGCCACAATACAGAAATGTGACTCACTTCCCTCACGTGTTGTGAACCAAAAGAAAGTAATCCTTGTCCGGTATTCCTACACTTTTGCCATGGATAAAAGCTGTGAGATTTGCTCGCAGCTCAAAACCAAAAAAAACAATACACGGTGAGGGGGGAAACCGCATGTCTACAAATTATTTCGATCGTATCAACGGTACTGACATCAGCACAACGAAAACCGGAATGGACCAGTTAGTTGATACGATGTCTACTGACCTCGGATTAAAGGGAAGAATATCGGATAAGGATCTGTTAAACGGTAACCAGGCTGCCAACGCGATGAATCAGATCATCGTCAATGCCGTAAATGAAACCGGTGTCGCTCAAAATGGCATTTTCACAGTAGATGACGTACGCACTATCAACGCCCATATCAGAAGCAATCATCTCGGTGAATGGATCGCATTGCATGGCGATGATGAAAACGGCGAAGAAACCGGTTTCCATTTAATCCAGAACGATGGTGCCAGTAGCCGCTATCGTGGTGACAATCTGACCAACACGGTTGCCGACGGGATTTACCACCTGGGCTTTGAAATCCAGGGCAATAATTTCCTTAATGAAGACGGCAACGCCAATGCCAGCGTGCTACAGGTTGCCGAATGGCTGACTCAGTTCTACACCGACCGCTCCACGACCTTAACCGGGCTTGATCGAATGACAGACATGATCATGGCGGACAAAGGCCTGGATCGACGCATATCCGAGCAGGATATCAGTGATGGCGCCGATGCAGCCAACGCCATGAACCAGATCATTACCGAAGCTGTTCAGGCCGTGAAAACTGACAGTGACAGCCTTATTAATGTCGATGATGTGCGTGCCATCAATGGCTATATCCGCGCTAATTATCTTGAAGAATGGCTGACATTTCATGGTGATGATGAAAACGGCGAAGAAACCGGATTTCACCTGGTACAAAATGACGGTGCCAATACTCGTATGTTTGGTAAGAACTTCGTCAACACGGTCGCCGATGGCATCTATCACCTCGGTTTTGAAATTGAAGGTGATCACCTGCTGAATGAGGATGGTAATGCCAATGCAAAATTATCAGATGTTGCTGACTGGTTGAATTATTTTTACGTCGATCAGGGCACCAGTAATACCGGCCTGGATTATCTGGTGGATGTCATTAAAAGTGATCGTGGTCTCTCCTGTCGTACCAATGCCGCTGATATCAACGAAGGTGCTGCAGCCGCCAATGGCCTGAACAGGATTCTGGCCAACGCCATTGAAGCAACCGGCGTGGCAAATGACAACGTGATCAACGTAGAAGATATCCGCACGATTAATGCCTATATCCGTGATAACCATTTCAACGAGTGGCTCGAATTACATGGCGATGATGAAAACGGTGAAGAAACCGGTTTTCACCTGGTGCAAAATGATGGTGCCAGGGAAAAATACCGTGGTGATAACTTCGTCAATACCGTAATCGACGGCATCTATCACCTTGGCTTCGAAATCAAGGGTGACAACGTCCTTAACGAAGACGGTAATGCCAATGCCAACCTGGGTGACCTGGCAACCTGGCTGAATAACTTCTACCTGGGTGAAGAAAACACCTTTGGCACTAATGGCAATGACTATATACGCACCCTGAACGTCGATGAAAAAATCTGGGCACGTGATGGCAATGACAAGGTACGCGCCAATGATGGCAATGACTACGTCGATGGCGGTGCCGGGAATGACCGTCTATATGGTGAAAAAGGCGATGACACATTAATAGGAGGTGAAGGAGACGACTATCTCAAAGGTGGTCAGGGTAACGATAACCTGCAAGGCGACGAAGGCAACGACCGACTCTATGGCCATGAAGGTAACGATGTGATGACTGCTGGCAGTGGCAAGGACTACCTGGATGGTGGCAGCGGCGATGACCTGCTGCAGTCAGGTGCCGGAGACGATAAGTTAGCGGGTCGTGATGGCGATGATGTACTGGTTGGCGGTACAGGCAACGACCGTCTTTATGGTGATGATGGCGATGACCTGCTCGATGGTGGAAGCGGTAACGACTATCTTAAAGGAGGCCGTGGTGCCGACACCTTCCATTTTGAAGTGGGTGAAGAAGGAATCGGTAATGACTACATCCGTGACTTTTCCAGTGCCGACGGCGACAAGCTGGTGATCAACGGCAGTGGTGTGGAATATGTTATCACCCAGGAAGCAAGCAACCGTCACCAGGTCAGTCTCAGCAATGCAGAGGGTGAAAACCTTGGAAAAATTACCGTATACGGCAGGCTTTCCATAGATGACATCAGTGGCACGGCTATCGCTGCCAACCAGGTTGAAGCCGTGGAACAGCAGGCACTGCAACGTCCCGGCCCTGAAGAGGCTCGCCTGGAACAGATAGTGGAAACCATGGGCCAAGACCTCGGTTTGCGTGGGCGTATCTCGCAGCAGGACTTCAACGGTGGCTTACAGGCCGCCAGCGCCATGAACCAGATCATCATGGCAGCCATTGAAGCCACCGGCGTAGCGCCACAAGGCATTTTCAGCGTTGATGATGTGCGCAGCCTCAATGCCTACATACGTGAAAACCATCTTGATGAATGGATAGCCTATCACGGCGATGATGAACGAGGTGAAGAAACCGGCTTCCACCTGATTCAGAATGACGGTGCCAGCACCCGTTATCGTGGTGACAATCTTGTCAACACCGTAGCCGATGGTATCTATCATCTTGGCTTCGAAATCCAGGGCAACAATTTCCTCAATGAAGACGGTAATGCCAATGCCAAACTGGCTGACGTTGCCGACTGGCTGACCCAGTTCTATAGCGACCACTCCACAACTGATACCGGGCTCGACAGGATGGTTGATATGGTCATGGCTGACAAGGGTCTGGACAGGCGTATCAGTGACGAAGAAATTGCTGCTGGTGCTGATGCTGCCAATACCATGAACAGCATCATTCACGAGGCAATAGCTGCCACCAATGCGGCGGCTGACGGCAGTATCAGTGTGGATGATGTACGTGCCATCAATGCCTATATTCGCGCCTACTACAAAGATGAGTGGAACGAGCTACACGGCGACGACGAAAAGAATGGCGAAGAAAGCGGTTTTCACCTGGTACAAAATGATGGAGCCAATACCGGCATGTTTGGCAGAAATTTCGTTAACACGGTTGCCGACGGTATTTATCATCTGGGTTATGAAATTCAGGGGGACCGTGTACTCAACGAAGACGGCAATGCCAACGCCCGGCTGACAGATCTCGCTGACTGGCTGAACTTCTTCTACCTCAATCCCGCCGACACCGGCACCGGTCTGGACGAATTTATCGATGTGATAAAGAATGATCGCGGCCTGACAAGTCGTACCAACGCCGGTGATATCAACGGTGGAGCCGAGGCAGCCAATGCTCTCAACCATATCCTCGTCGAAGCGATCAGGGAAACCGCTGTGGCAAATGATAATGTGATCTCGGTTGAAGATATCAAGGCCATCAATGCCTACATTCGTGCCAATCACTACGATGACTGGGTTGAACTGCATGGTGACGATGAAGGCAATGGCGAAGAAACCGGTTTTCATCTGGTACAAAATGATGGTGGCCGCGAGCGTTATCGCGGCGATAAATTTATCAACACGGTCATCGACGGTATCTACCACCTGGGTTTTGCCATAGCAGGTGATTACATCTTGAACGAAGATGGTAACCGTAATGCCAACCTCGGTGATCTTGCTACCTGGCTGAACAATTTCTACCTGGATGAAGAAAACACTTTCGGCTCCGAAGGCAGCGACTACATCCGCACCCTGAATGTTGATGACAAGATCTGGGCACGTTCCGGTAACGACAAGGTCAGGGCAAATGAAGGCGATGATTATGTTGATGGCGGCAGCGGCAATGACCGCCTCTACGGTGAAAATGGTAATGACACACTCATCGGTGGTGAAGGTGCAGACTACCTTGATGGAGGCAATGGTAATGACCTGTTAGACGCGGGTGCCGGTAATGACAAACTGGCAGGTCGCGATGGTAATGATACGCTGACAGGTGGAGATGGCCACGACCGTCTCTACGGTAACGACGGCGATGATGTACTTGATGGTGGTGCCGGAAATGACTATCTCAAAGGCGGTGAAGGCAATGACACCCTGGAGGCCGGTGCAGGCAACGATACCCTGGTTGGACGCAGCGGCAACGATACATTAATCGCTGGTGAAGGCAATGACCGTCTTTATGGGGGTGAGGGTGACGACCTGCTCGACGGCGGTGCCGGCAACGACTATCTCAAGGGCGGCAGTGGTGCCGACACTTTCCGCTTCATCGCCGATGGTGCAGGTATCGGCAATGACTTTGTAAGAGATTTCTCTGCAGACAGTGGTGACACACTTGTGATCGGCGGTCCCGATGTCGAATTCGAAATCACTCAACTCTACTGCAATCGCAGCCTTGTCTCTCTCAGCAACAGCAACGATGACGACCTGGGAAGTATCACCGTCTACGGTCGTATAAGCGCTGAGAACATCAGCCTTAAAGAGCAATTCCAGGAAGATGCAGTAAAGATTGATATCGCTGAAATCGCCTGATTCTGACGTAAGCATAATATGTCAGAGCAGAAACATTCAGATCCGCCCCCTTCCATCCAGGCCAGCCTGAAAAGTCTTGGCAAAGGCTTTTTTCAGGTCGGCCTGTTCAGCCTGTTTATCAATATCATCATGCTGGCCCCACCTCTGTACATGCTGCAGGTTTACGACAGGGTGATGGCCAGCCGCAGTCATGAAACACTGCTGTTACTCACATTGATACTGAGCTGGATGCTGATTGTCATGGGGATTCTTGAATTTGTGAGATCACGCATGATGGTCAGGCTGGCAAACCGCTTTGACCAGCAACTGCATCAACGCCTCTATAACAGTGTCATGAAAATGACCTTGACGTCTGCAGAAAGCCCTGGCTCCCGTCCACTTGAAGATCTGTCGAGTATTCGCCAGTTTTTAAGTGGCAACGGTGCATTCGCCTTTTTTGATACACCCTGGATACCTATCTATATCGGTATTCTCTTCCTGTTTGATCCAATGTTTGGCTGGATGGCAGTGTTTGCTGCAGGACTGTTATTGATACTCACCATAAGTAACGAACTTTCAACCCGTAAACTGCAAAGCCGAGCTGCCATGCATCAGGAAAAGGCCCGCAAGAGCCTTGATGACCAGATAACACATGCAGAAGTTCTGAAATCAATGGGCATGCAGAGCGTCATGGGACAACGCTGGCAGAGCATTCACAAAGAACAGATCCAGTCACAATCCAGTTTGTCGGACCGCTCTGGCATCTGGACGAATTTAAGTAAAAGCCTGAGGCTGTTATTTCAGTCGCTCATGCTGGGCCTGGGAGCCTGGCTGGCCATTAATGGCCACATCACTGCCGGCATGGTAATAGCCGGTTCTATCATTCTGGGCCGTGCGCTGTCGCCCATTGACCAGATGATTGGCGCCTGGAAAGGTTTTATCAATGCGAGGGCCGCCTATTCCCGGCTCAACGAGTTGATGACAACTATAAAAGCGGAGAACAAACGCCTTTCTTTACCTGCACCCAAGGGTGAACTTAATGTCGATAAAGTCGTATTGATCCCCCCCGGCTCGAACTCTCCTGCGCTGCGCGGCATCAGCTTCAGCTTAAAGCCGGGCGAAACGCTTGGCATTATTGGCAACAGTGCTGCAGGTAAGTCGAGCCTGGTGCGTGCCATACTGGGTTTGTGGCCGCTGGCCAATGGCAGTGTCCGTTTGGACGCTGCAGAGATAGAACAATGGAATCCTGAAGAACTGGGTCCGTACATCGGTTACCTGCCACAGGAAGTACAACTGTTTGAAGGCACAGTGGCACAAAACATCGCGCGCTTTAAAGACGGAGACGAACGCCACATCATCAAGGCGGCACAGGTAGCTGGTGTGGATAAAATGATCCGCTCCCTGCCTGATGGCTACAATACGCTGATCGGCCCAAATGGCATTACCCTGTCCGGAGGACAACGACAGAGAATCGGTTTAGCCCGGGCGGTATACAAAAAACCCAGGCTGGTAGTACTGGATGAACCCAATGCCAATCTAGACCGCGAAGGCGAAAATGCCCTGTCACAGGCCTGTTTTTACATGAAGCAAAAAGGCATCACACTGATTATTGTCAGTCATCGCAGTGGCATACTGCGCCACATGGACAAGCTGCTTGTTCTTGAAAACGGCCAGCAACAGTTACTCGGACCCAGAGAAGCGGTTTTACAGCATATGCATCATACAGCCACTCCACTGCGTCCGGTCCGAAGTGTGCCATCCCAACCAGCAGCCAGGCGCAAGGCCGGATAGATCATGATCAACCTGCAACATGAACACAAAGTAGGCAAAACAGAACTTCACCTGGATGAAAAACCCTATGTGCGTATAGGCATGTTTATGCTGTTAGTGACCTTCGTCATTATGCTCGGCTGGGCAGCGCTTGCACCTCTTAGCAGCGCAGTTATCGCCAGTGGCCGCATTACCGTGGCTTCCGAAAACAAGGTTGTACAACATCTTGATGGCGGACAGGTCAAAGCAATCCTGGTGCGTGACGGCGATATCGTAGAACAAGAACAGGTTTTGCTCTCTCTTAACGACGAGTCTTTGCATATCCGTCTCAAACAGATTCATGAACAGGCGCTGGAGACTCAGGCCAACCTGTATCGCCTTGCAGCAGAAAGGGATAAGCAGGCTGAATTAACAATGCCAGACAACCTCACCCAGAAGGTCTCCCCGGCTGCTTCACGCAAGATACTGGTAACCCAGCAGCAACTGTTTGCATCACGCAAACAGACCCTGGATTCCGAGCTAGATGTGTTAACGCAGCGCAGCCTGCAGCTTCAAAAACAGCTGGAAGGCAGTAACAAGTTGGTTAAAACCCTGAAGCACCGCCTGGTGTTGCTTAAAGACAGGCAAAAAGCCCTTAAAGAGCTCGTCACAAAAGGCGTCGTCTCCAAGCAGGAAGTACGTGACAATGAAAATAATATTGTCAGCCTGCAGGGAGAGATTTATACCCAGAAAGGCGAAATTTCCCGCTTGAAGGAATCGCTGTCCGAAATAAAGCACAGCAGAATTTTACGCGAACGCGAATTTCAGCAGGAAGTGATTACACAGTTGCGTGATTTGCAGGCCCAGCAGATTGTTCTTCAGGCCGAGGAAAAAGATATTCTCGAACAACTCAGACGCATTGATATCCGTGCGCCTATAGCTGGAAAAATCAAGGGATTTAACGTGGTAACTGAAGGTGCTGTCATCAGTGGTGCGCAGGCCATCATGGAAATCGTACCGCTCGACAAGGAATTCAAAATCGATGTGAAAGTGTCACCCATGGATATCGATTCATTGTACACAGGACTTAGCGCAGAGGTGCGTGTGGCAGCCTTTGAAGGCTCACAAAACTTTGACAGCCTGCATGCCAGCCTGATGGATGTATCCACGGACGTTTACCAGAGCGAAAAATCGGATGAGGCTTATTACAAGGCAACCTTGATGATGAATGAGACCAGCCTGGAGACCCTCAATGAGGAAAAGCGCCAGTTAGTGTCTGGCATGCCGGTGGATGTCATCATTAAAACCGGTGAAAGAACCCTGGCCAGTTACCTGATGCAGCCATTTAGCGAGATGCTGGCACGGGCTTTTAACGAAACCTGATTTAATAAACAGCCTGTCGTTATTCTTGAGCAGTGCGCGCTTCGCGCTGTTCAACAAGCCTGGCCATACCGCCCTCGTACAATGACAAAATACTGGGAATGACCAGTAAAATAAGAAAGGTTGAAAACATCAGGCCGAAGGCAATGGCCGCGGCCATTGGTATCAGAAACTGTGCCTGCAATGAGGTTTCAAACAGTAACGGGGTCAATCCACCGATAGTCGTTAACGAGGTCAGGAATACTGCCCTGACACGCTGAACCACGGCTTCTTCCAGGGCCTGTTTTATCTCCATGCCATCTTCACGCAAACGCTTGTAAAAACTCACCAGAATAATCGAATCGTTGACGACAATACCTGACAGGCCAAAAAAGCCGAACAGCGTGAGGATGGTCATATCCAGTCCCATCCACCAGTGTCCCATGATGGCACCAATCAAGCCGAATGGAATCGCCATCATCACCACCAGCGGCCAGCCATAGGAACCGAATACCCAGGCCAACACGATATAGATTGTTGCCAGCCCAATCATCATGCCGGTTTTCATATCCGCAAAAGTTTCCTGCTGACGCGCACTCTGGCCTTCCAGCGAATAACTTAATCCATAACGTGCTGTCAGTTCTTTTAAGGTCGTCTCTTCCAGGCGGGACAGGATCTCGTTGGGATTGTTGAGAGTTTTGTCTACCTCACCAATCACCGTGACCGCCAGCACGCCATCTACATGACGCATGACATCGAAACCCTGCTGATTTTTCCATTTAACCACCGAGCTGAGAGCCACATTCTCACCAGCAGGGGAAAGTACCTTCATCGAACCGATGGTAGCCAGGGTAGCCTGTTCATCACGTGGGTACTGCACGCGAACTTCTACTTCATCCTGACCATCGGTAAATATCTGAACCAGGCGACCGGAAAAAGCCGCTGACATTTGCCGTGCTACCGAGGCATAGGTAAAGCCCAGTGCTTTTCCCTGTGGGGTGAGTTCATAAACCATCTGGTCACGGCCATAAGGCAGATCATCACGCACGCCTGACACACCCGGAACCTGGCGCAGCACTTCCTGAATTTCGATCGCTGCTCTCTTCAGGTCATGGGGCTCCACTCCCCACAAGCGGATATCAATATCACTACCCGGTGGCCCGGGGCGCGCAGCCTCAATCGACAACACGTCCAGTCCCGGGACGCTTCCTGCTTTTTGCTGCCACACCCGGATAAACTCTGCGTTACGCGTCTGGCGCTGATCCGGTTCGATTAACTCAATATTAATCGAACTGAAATTGGTGCCTTTCTGGCGTGCAGTTTCGTTGTAATGCACCACCGCAACCTTAAGAATCCCCGGTTCGAGTTCCTGCTCGGTTTCCAGCAATGCCTGGTAGAGATGATCGACATAATCAGCGGAAACCTGCGCTGGAGTGCCTGCAACAAAACGTGCATCCGCAGACAACTTGGTCGATTCCGGTGATGGGAAAAACACGAAAGACAAGCGGCCACCAGCCAATAAGCCGATCACGAAAATCATCAGTGCAAAGGCAATCGACAAAGTGGTGAAACGGTTATTCAATACCCAGCGAATCAGGTTCCGGAACTGATGATTACGGAAATGATCAATGGCACTATCCAGTCGATAACGTATGGAATCCGGCCTTGGTGGCGGCATGTTGTAAAAAGCATGTCGCAGGTGACCGGGAAGTACGACAAAACTTTCAATCAAAGAAGCAATAATAACGGCAATAATCACCAGTGGGATGGCAAATAAAATATTTCCCATCTCACCACCGATCATCATCAAGGGGACAAATGCTGCAATCGTGGTTATTGAAGATGCAGTCACCGGGGCCAGCATGCGGTGCGCACCACCCTCAGCCGCCTGCAGGTGCGCTTCGCCCATTTCATGGTGTGCCAATGCATCCTCACCCACCACGATGGCATCATCGACAATAATACCCAGTGCCATAATCAGGGCGAACAGGCTAACCATGTTGATACTGCCGCCTGACAGATACATGATCATCAAGGTCGCCATAAAGGAAACCGGGATACCTACAGCGACCCAGAATGCGACCCTGCCGTGCATGAACAAAAACAGCACCAGTATCACCAGTATCAGGCCACCAATACCATTGTTCACTAACAGGGAGATACGTTGCTGAACTAGCGACCAGGTTTCATCATACACTTTTAACTGCACACCGGCAGGTAAGCGGGGCTGAGTTTCCTCAAGCCATTTCTGCATCAGTGCAGAAGACTCAAGTGTGTCACCACTGTCAGCCCGCTTGAGCTGCATTTCAACAGCAGGGCTGCCTTCAACCATTAACAGAGGCGAATTTTTTATTTCACGGCGCTCAATTGTTGCTATATCACCCAGCTTGATGTTCTGGGTGTTATCCACCACTACGCTAAGCTGTCTGAACTGTTGCTCATCGCGGCCCTGCTGGATTGCCCGGATATCCCTGACACTTTCAGCATCACCCAGCGACCCGGCAGGCAGATCCCGGCTCATGTTCGCTACCTTGTTGCCGATGTCTTCCAGTGAAAGCTGGTACCGTTCAAGCACCTGCTGGGATACCTCGATTGCCATTTCCTCTTCAGGCAGGCCCTTGATATCGATTTTATCGATGCCTTTATCCAGCAGTTCACGCTCGAACTGCCGCACCAGCGGTCTGATTTCATCCAGGTTGCCTGACTGGCTTACCAGCAGTAAGCGGGCAATCGGTTCATAGCGCAGTACGCGTTGCACAACGGGTTTTTCCGAGTCCTGTGGCAAATTACGCAATTCGCTGACACGCTGGTTGACCTGGTCAACCGCTTCGATCATGTCAGTGCCTTCCTTAAACTTCAGCGTTACCGCCGACACGCCCAGCGAAGAAGTCGATGTCATTTCATCGAGGTTATCGATATTGCGCAAAACCCGTTCTACCGGCTCTGTTAATGAAGTCTCAACATCCTCGGCATTGGCACCGGGCCAGATAATGCGCACGGTGGCGTAATCAAGCTCGAAATTTGGAAAGAACTGTACATTGAGACGAATCAGGGCCACGGTGCCAAGCAGCACCATGATGACCATCAGCAGATTGGGAGCGACCGGGTGACGCGCAAAAAGACCAATCAGACCATGTGATTTAAACTTATCATGTTTGGGGTGATAACCCTTGAAGTCCTCCGGATGTTCATCAGGAGAAACCGTATGCGGATAGTCAGTCATTGGCTTTAATTTCCAATACCTTGAGACCTGAGATTGCGTTTGACAGATGAGTGGTGGCGATAACCGTGCCCGATGATACATCACCGGTTACCAGAGCCATGCGCTCACCATTGACCATGGTGTCGCCCTGCAAAGATATCGTAATTGCGTTGAGCTCACCGTTCTCAACAGCGTAAATGCGGTCCGAGCCGTAAATGGCTGAATAAGGCAGCGCAAAACTGTTCTCGATGACCTGGCCAAACAACTGCACTTCAAGCAGGTCACCGGGCCGTAAAACTGTCAAAGAATCAGGGATTTCAAAAAATGCGTCTACCCCGCTGGGTGAGGCCTGGCCAGCCAGCCTGGAAAGCTTCAGGTCATAATTTTCGCTGTTTAAGCGATACCGGGCTATCAATTGCTGTTGCTGCTGCAGCGCCCGATACACCATTGACATGTGAGCCACAGGAATCTGGGCCCTGAGTTCGAGGCTACCGGTATCATAGTAGGTTATCATTGGCGTATTGACACTGACACGGTCGCCTGCTGCAACATGCACATCGGCAATGCGCCCGGCGTAAGGTGCCATGACAACGCCACGACTGCGATTGATTTCAGCTTGTTTAAAGTTTGCCCTGGCTTTTTCTACACGCGCCTGCAGCTGCGCCACCCTGGTTTTATTTTCTTCGACAGACAGCTCAGCACCAACAACAGCAAATTCCTGACGGGTCAACGCTTCGTTGGCCTGATCCAAAGCTGACTGGGAAGCCAGTTTTTTTCGTATCAGATCGCGATTGCGCTTTACATCCTGTTGCTTGAGTTTCAGTACTTCTTTTTCCTGTTGCAAGCGTTGCTGGTTGGCCTGGTAATTGAGGTCCTGCAGTTTTAACTGCGCCTCACTATCGGCAACATCGGCCCTTGCTATTTCAAAGGGAATATCGATATCAGCTGATGAAATCGCGGCGAGCAACTGACCACTGCCAAATTCATTACCCTCTTTTACCGGAACCGAAGACATCACCCCGGATACCGGCGCGGAGGCAGTGACCAGGGAATGAGACTCAACCGTGCCGTAAAGTGTGTAAACAGGAGACAGGCTTTGCAGGCTGACGGTCAGTGTTTCAATTGGCCAGACTTTCTGCTTGATTTCGGCTACAGGCTGCTCCTGGCGCGTTAATTTCAGCACCACAAACAGGGCAATAGCCACAATGATGATAATGATGCCTGTCAGGCGTTTTTTTACAAAAGAGTTTTTCATTAGCGGTATGCCGGTATTTGCTGTTCCAGTTTTTCCAATGCCTGTCGATAATCATCACCCAGGACAATTATCTTGTCATTGACAGATTCCACGACCGTTTGCGAAGCCGAACCGCCCAGCATCAGCGGACAGGAAAGAGCTTCTGCCAGTTGATCCAGTTCCCTGGCAATCTGCCCCCGAATGCTGACATTCACTGCCGAAAGCACAACGCCATCGATATCCGTAGATTGTGTCACCAATCTGATCTGTTCCAATGGTAAATCAGCGCCGAGAAAGAGCAATCGATAACCTCTTGTCATGGCTGATAAACCGAACAGCAAACTCCCCAGTTCATGAAATTCACCGGGAACACAGGCCAGTAGAAGACGACTGCCTTTTGTTTTACCCGAAGCATGATGCACACGCGCACCTACCTTGTTGCGAAGATAACTGCTAAAAAAGTGCTCTTCGGCAATACCCGCTTCACGTTCGGTCCAGCGCAGTCCCAGCTGGGACAACAGTGGCCGCAGGATTTGTGAAGATACCAGGTCTATGGGGTACAGTGACAGGGCCTCGTTATACAGCGCATCCAGCTTATTGTCATCGAAAAGTTCAATAGCGCTGAGAAATCGTTTCTGAAATACTTCCCAGTGGTCTGAAGATGGCACGGCCCCGAGGCTATCTGCATTGGCCCTTTCCTGCATATCTTCAAGCTTGATTTCACTGATGGCTTTACTGATGGTGAAGTTATCGTTTAGCAACTTGACAATGCGACTGACCACTTCAACGTCTTTGACACTGTACAGTCTATGACCTTTCGGCGTCCTTTGCGGTTTGAGCAATCCATAGCGGCGCTCCCACGCTCTGAGTGTTGTAGGCGCCACTCCGGTTTTTTCAGCAAGCACCCTGATTGGAAAACTATCCATTAAATACCCCTGCAAACTCACCCCTGACTGAGATTCCCTGGTAACCCGTATTACTCACAACCTTCACTAGTTTACAGGCTTACCGGCAAATCGATTCTTTATACAATAAATTTATACGTTTTTGTAAAAAATAGCTTTATTTGTACAATTACGCAATGGTTATATCAGGTTTTTCAGCATTATTTTTGAAAAATACTTGTACATTTTTGCATAATTTACTACATTCAATGCTACACATAACTGCCCGGAGATGTCCCGTGAAAAAACTCACACTGCTGGCATTGGTGACTGCAACCATCACCTCAGCCGCCATAGCTACCAGTCAACCTGGGGAAACAGCGATATCACAGACCCAACAGAAAAACTGTCATGCCAACCTGAATTTTGATGTCCGAATGCTACATGATGAAAAAGTCATCAACCTGTGCGACAACTACCAGGGCAAAGTCATTCTGATAGTGAACACCGCCAGTCGCTGTGCTTTTACCGACCAGTATGAGGGACTCGAAGCGCTGTATAGTCAGTACAAACCTCATGGTTTAGTAGTGCTGGGCTTTCCTTCCAATGACTTTGGTAACCAGGACCCCGGCAGTGAAAAACAGATCAAGGACTTTTGCAGATTGACCTACGGTGTACAGTTTCCGATGTTCCAGAAATCAAGGGTCAAGAAAAATGCGGCGGATCCCCTTTTTAGACAGCTTGGCGAGCAGGCCGGGTATCCCCGCTGGAATTTTTACAAATACCTGATCGACCGCAATGGAGAACTGGTTGACAGTTATTCGAGCTTTACGTCCCCGTCGGATAAAAAGCTGGTTGGTAAAATTGAGACTTTGCTGTTCTGATGAAAAATAAAATCATAATTGGTACCAGCAGCTGTTTGCTGGGAAGTCGCGTGAGGCACGATGGCAGCCACAAGCGTGACCGCTTTCTTACTGATGTATTGTCAGAGTATTTTGACTTCCAGCCCTTTTGCCCTGAAACCTCCATCGGCATGAGCATACCCCGCCCGGCGATTCGACTTATCAGGCGCAGCGATGAAATTCGCCTGGTTGAGTCTGACAAACCGGAAAATGACTATACTGAGTCGATGCAAGAGCTGTCAGCCCGATACGCTGCCGGACTGAATGATATTTCGGGTTACATTCTAAAGAGCAAGTCACCGAGTTGCGGTATGGAACGCGTCAATCTCTACAATGAGAAAGGCTACCCTGAAAAAAAGGGAGTCGGTCTGTTTGCTTATGAGCTGATCAAGGCACATCCGCATCTACCTGTCGAAGAAGAAGGCAGACTTCATGATGCACGCTTGAGAGAAAACTTTATTGAGCGCGTTTTTGCCTTTCATCGCTGGCGTGAAATGATGAGCAGCGATTACAGTGTCAATGGACTGATGAATTTTCATAAACAACACAAATTCATCCTGCTGGCACACAACGAATCGATTTACCGGGAACTCGGAAAACTCGTCGCCCAGGCCAATATCGATAATCTCGACGATACCGCCGGTGCCTACATTGAGAACTTTACCACTGCCATGAAACATATCGCTACGCGAAAACGTCATGTGAATGTTTTGCAGCATTGCATGGGGTTTATGAAGCAACAGCTTGAATCAGATGACAAGAGCGAACTGCTGGAACTGTTTGATAAATATGCTCGGGGTGAAGTACCTCTCGTTGTGCCTGTCACTTTACTGAAGCATCACTTCCGCAAAAATCCAAATGAATACATGATCGATCAGTTATACATGAACCCCTATCCTGAAGAGTTGATGTTAAGGAATCATGTCTGATGAAACAGGATGAGCTTGCCATTGTCTGGTTTAGAAACGACCTGAGGATTGCTGAAAATCCTGCATTATGCGCTGCGCTGAATGAGTACCAGAAGATTCTGCCGGTTTACATACATGCACCGCATGAACACGCCCCCTGGGAACCCGGCGCGGCTTCTAACTGGTGGTTACATCACAGCCTGGAGTCACTCAATCAATCCCTGCAAGCTATTGGCGGTTACCTGCTTCTTCAAAAGGGTAACAGTCTGGAAACGCTGCAGTCGCTCATCGAGGCAACGGGAGCCAAGGCGGTCTTCTGGAACCGTATGTATGAGCCGGCGCTGATTAAACGCGATGCCAAAATCAAAAAGCTTTTCAAGGTTGCCGGCATCGACTGTCAATCTCATAGCGGGCATCTGCTGTGCGAACCCCATACCATTCTCAACAATGCCGGCTCAGCCTTTAAAGTGTTCTCTGCCTACTGGCGGAAAACTGTCAGGGAGATTGATAACAGTCCTGAGCTACTGCCTGCGCCAACGACAATCAATTCACCCCGGCTATCTGAATTATCTCAATTATCCCTCAGCCTGCAACAGCTCGAACTGTTGCCTGCCATAAACTGGTACCAGGGTTTTTATGATCACTGGGAACCTGGTGAGCATGGTGGCAGAAAAAAAATGATCAGCCTGGTCACCAATACGCTAACAGCATACAGAACAAATCATGACATACCTTCGGTTGCAGGCACCTCACGCCTGTCCCCTCACCTGCACTTTGGTGAAGTTTCCGCCCGCGAAGTGTTCAGCCTGTGTCAACAAAACGCTTCGGTAATGGATTTTCCGATTGCTGATATGGACAAATTCATCAGTGAGCTGGGTTGGCGTGAATTTGGCAACTACCTCATGTACCACTTCCCTGACTCAACCAACCAGTCACTTGATCAACGCTTTGATCTGTATGGCTGGGTGGATGAGTCACAGCAGCCGCAACTGCTGGAACAATGGCAACAGGGAAAAACCGGTATTCCGATTGTTGATGCCGGCATGCATGAACTCTGGCAAAGCGGCTGGATGCACAATCGTGTTCGCATGATAACTGCGTCCATTTTGACCAAGAACATGGGCTTTCACTGGATGAGCGGTGCTCGCTGGTTCTGGGACACACTGGTGGATGCTGACCTCGCCGCCAATACACTGGGATGGCAGTGGACTGCTGGCTGTGGTGTCGATGCAGCGCCCTATTTCAGAATTTTCAGTCCTTCCAGGCAAACAGAACGCTTTGATCCGCATGGAAAATACATTAAACAGTGGCTGCCTGAACTGCGCCATGCCGATAAACATGTGCTGATGCATGGGCTTGCCGAGCCCAATGCCAAAATTGATTACCCAACGCCTGTAATAGACTTGGCTGACACAAGACAGGCGGCGTTGTTACGCTGGGACAGCATCAAAAATTCGAATCTTACACTTGCAGTTTAACCATTACCCGGGTGATCGTTATGTACCGTCTTATCTACAAAAGTAAAAGCAACCAGATAATAGAATGGCAAACCATCGAAAATATTCTTCATTCCTCAGAAAAATCCAACCAGGAACATGAAATCAGCGGCTTGCTGTTATCGACTAACACGCATTTTCTGCAGATCATCGAAGGCAAGTATGAAGATGTAAACGATATATTCATGAAAATCGCCAAAGATGATCGACACAGTGAAATTAAGCTGATCTGTTTTGAGGTCATTGACGCGCGCCTGTTTACCGGCTGGGGTATGCGCGGCATTGGTGTCTTCAATTTCAATAAAGAAATCGAACAGATGCTCATGGAAAAATATGGCGAGGAAGAAGGCAGCGTCAGGTTCCCCCTCGAAACATGGCGGGTTCTATCGATGGTCGATGATATTCACATGGTGCAGAAACTTCCCTCATGGAAAACCTAGGTAAAGCCGTTTCACTTGAAAAACACCAAGTTATTGATCTGCGCCCGTATGCAGCACCGCTTCAAACGGTATAATTGGCAGATCCTAATCAGAAAACGAAAGATTTGCCGTGGAATCACTGACCATTACCAAACCCGACGACTGGCATGTTCACCTGCGCGACGATGAGATGTTGCTGCAAGTGGCTAAATACACCGCACGACAGTTTGGGCGTGCCATCATCATGCCCAACCTCAAGGTTCCGGTAACAACCACTGCCATGGCTGTTGCATACCGGGAGCGCATTTTGCAGGCGACAGCTGATTACCCGGATTTCGAGCCGCTGATGACCGCCTACCTGACCGATACCATTGATCCCGAAGAACTGCGCAGTGGACATGGTGAAGGTGTTTTCACCGCTGCCAAACTCTATCCGGCCAATGCTACGACCAACTCAGCCGCGGGTGTCAGCGACATAAAAGTCATTTATCCCGTGCTTGAAGCCATGCAGAAAATGGGCATGCCGCTGCTGGTACATGGGGAAGTGGTAAGCCCTGACATCGATATCTTCGACAGGGAATCTGTATTCATTGAGCGCGTTATGCAGCCGTTGCTAAAAGACATGCCCGGGCTGCGAGTGGTGTTTGAACACATCACCACAAAAAATGCGGCTGATTTTGTTGAAGCACAAGGTGACAATATTGCGGCGACTATTACCGTGCACCACTTGCAGATTAACCGCAGCGACATGCTGGTCGGGGGTATCAAGCCCCATCTGTACTGCCTGCCGGTCGCCAAGCGGGAAGAACACCGTCTCGCCCTGAGAAAAGCCGCAACCTCGGGTAATAAAAAATTCTTCCTTGGGACCGACACTGCCCCGCATGCCGTTGGCGACAAAGAAAGCGCCTGTGGCTGTGCCGGTATCTTCAGTGCTCCGCATGCGCTGGAAAACTATGTCCAGGTGTTTGAAGAAGAAAATTCACTGGATAAATTTGAAGGATTTGCATCCTTATATGGGCCAGCATTTTATCAACGACCGCTCAATCAACAAAAGGTCACGTTAGTGAAAAAAGCCCAGCAAGTGCCTTCTGCCATCGGACAGCTGCCGCTGGCAGTGTCACCCTACAAAGCCGGTGAAACGCTTAACTGGAGTTTCAGCGCGGATTAATTACTGGCCTGCAGCGACTGTCTGATTTTTTCAAGCCGCTGCCGGTTAGCCCCCAGATCACTTCGTCCTACTCTGGAAGCCGATCGCAGATGAATCACTGCATTTTCGCGATCGATACGAAATTCAACGTCATCGACAAATCCGAATAACCGGGAAACAAAGATGGCCGAAACATAGTCCCCGGTTCGGGTCTTCACCTGGCCACCCAGTGCTTCCACCCTGTTTACAATGGTATCTGATGTCAGACCCTTGATTCCCCTGAGAGGCTCAATGTAGTGCCCGGCATCATCAGCGTATTCACTGCAGACGCAGTTTGGCGTGCCCGGACATCGTGTCAACTGGTTTGCAATCAAACCGGGCGCCTCGCCAGTTTCGGATTTTTTGCCCAGAATAAAGAGATACACCGTCGGCACGATCACAATGAGTAGTAGCAGTATCAGGGAAGTTTTCATTCAATTAAAAAATAAAAAAGTAACTTGACAAATATTTTCAATAACTTACATTACATTAATAATGTAGTACATTATATTTTATCAGGTCTATAGCCTATCTCGAAATCCAGAGTAATAACTGTACCTGTATAGGAGACGCTGCGTGGATAAAAAAACAATGCTTGCGCTGGCTGACGCCAATGCCATCAGGAAAGTTTTCATCACGGCCAGTGGTAGCCAGCTTTACATTCGAGTCACAACCCCCACCGGTGAGCACAACATCGAGACCAACTCCGGGCAGCTGAAGACGTGGTCAACACTGGATGCCTGCGCCAAGTGGCTGCACAAACTTGGTATTGGCAAGATCCAGGTAGATATTGCCAAATGGCATCCGTACCAGAAGGGGATGAGCTTCTCGTTATCCTAATCCGAGGTCAACTCACTAAAGGCCCGGGTAAAACCATTAAGGGAAACTGGCAGGGAAAATTCCTTACCATTACTCCCCGTGCCGATAACTTGCATTTTTTTACCCTTTTTCAACATCTCAATCATTTTCTCATCAAGTTGAAAACTGGCTGCACAGCCTCCTGTATTGCAATAGGTATAGGGAACAGGCTGACTGAATTCAAAGCCATCGACAACAATCCTTACACCATGCTTTAACAATACCCCCAGGGGTAGAACGAAGTTTCCAATGACTTGTTTTTGATAATATCCGATCTGGACTCCCAGCACCCTTTGTTTGTTTTCCTTTCCCAGGACCAGGCTCTGTTCAATGAAACAGACCTGGGCACCATCTCCGCTCTCACAGCGACTCATCCAGTCTTTGAATTGCTCACCGTTTTGTAACGTCGCTCCTGCAGATAAGCTGAACAACAGGCTTATGAAAATCAGTTGGATATGTAATAACAACTTCATAATATTTCGCCCTGGAATGAACAAATCCCTTAATTTAACAACATCTATTCTACAACAAAATGGTTATCATAATTTCTAACCGAAATAAGACTGTTGAGCATCATGAGCAAATTCAGGCATAGTGAACAATGGTCAAAAGTCACCTAACAGGCTTTTACCTTGAAACGGAGACAAAATGCGAATTGGTTTATACGTCATCGGTGATGAAATACTCAGCGGCAAACGACAGGACAGGCATCTGGCCAATGTTGCTGAACTGCTGGGAGAGCGCGGCCTGCAACTGAGCTGGGTCAAATTTCTTGGTGATGACCTGGAGATTCTGGTCAGGGAATTTCAGGAAAGCTTTCAGTCTGATGACCTGGTATTCAGTTGTGGAGGTATTGGCGGCACACCCGATGATCTGACACGACATGCCGCTGCCAGTGCACTGGGAATAGAAGTCGAACTTCATCCGCAAGGCTTGCAAATCCTTGAATCACGCGCAAAACACTTCGATGGTGGCTTGACCGAACAGCGCAAACGCATGGTTGAATTTCCTGTTGGCGCCAAACTGATCCCTAATCCGGTCAACAAAGTGCCGGGATTCAGCATGCATCAGCACTATTTTGTTCCCGGTTTCCCCAAAATGGCACAGCCAATGATTCAGTGGGTGCTGGAAAATCATTATGCCGAGCTTAACGACAAAGATTACCGCGAATGGTCAATCACATTACACCAGGTACCGGAAAGTGATATTGCTGACTTAATGAGTGAAATACAACAACAGTATGCCGTTAAGGCTTTTAGCCTGCCAAGATTTGTCGATAATGGCTACCAGATCGAGCTGGGATTAAAGGGAGACAAGCTGAGTGTCGACAAAGCCGGTGAACAGTTGGTCGCAATTTTAAAGGACAGCGGTTATCGTTTCGAGCAATAACCCTAATTTCTGAGTCTATTTCAGAGTATTTTACTAGGTTATTATTCCTGCCACTCAAAGCCCATTAGTTTGAGTATCTTCTACGCGTGATTTTTTATCCCGACTCACCCCCTGAGTCGGGTTTTTTTTGCTGATATTTCACGCTCCAAAGCATCAGCTCTCTACTGTCGTGTCAGCCATCAAGTTCTTCACTTTTTTCTTGGCAAAACCTAACGCCAGCTCTTTGGCTAGAATTTTAATGGTATCCAATGCCAGATCCCCGAAATTTTCCTGAATGGCATGCCAGACGCCAGGTTCATTCAAGGTATCGATGTATTCATGACCCGCGGCCGTCAGCCTTATCCTGATGCCATGGATCCAAATAACCTCCCCCGACAGGGCGCGCTCCATACCCACACTGCTGTTACCCGTTCCTGTCCCTTCAATCATTCCCAGATCGGTGAGGATACTCATATGAAAAGTAAATGCCTTGTCATTGTATGGATAACCATTTTCGGATAATTCATCGATAGTGGTATACGGCCCTTCAGCCGCCTGGAAGGCTTCCATTAATCCCTTCAAATATTTGAGATTTATTTTCATCAGCTCTCTTTGCTTATGCTTTCAACTCACAGCAGACTTAAGAATAATTATTTCATTAAAACACGCGAAAAGCATCTGACCCGGGTGCCCGAACCAGAGACAGGCAGGTATTGATTTATGAAAAAAATTCTTATTGCTCGAAAAATGAACTAAACCAGTAAATTCAACACTAACAGTTATCTTAAGCGGTTTTGCAAGCAGGCGCGCCCAATCATGAAAACTCCACGCATCCACTTAACCTCTAGCGTACTACTTCTTTCAGTGATATCACTCACCGGTTGTCTGTCGGTGTATTCAACCTACAAAGGACCAGCTGAAATATCCGCTTCCAATGCTTTAAAAATCACAATCAACCAAAAAATACCGGTTAAACCCGGCACAACCCGGACTTTTATCCAGGATGGCAAGTTGGTAGATCGATTCGACCATTACAAAAGCAATTGTAATATTGAAATCAGTCAACGCGATGATGACAATTGGCAATACATCGAAGCTTCTCAGTACACAGTGACCGGTTCGCAATTCACTAATGAATACGTGGTAGAAAGAAAGACTTTCAAACCTCTACAGTTGGCATTGAATAATACCGATACCAGGAGTGACTTTTTATTAGCCGATGCGTTCGATGACGGAGATCTCTCAGACATTTACCTGGGAATACATTATTACCTTTCAGGTGAAGACAAAAATGTCATGCGCCTCTCCTGTCGGGGGGCTTACGATTCCCCGCAGAATGCGGAGTACCCCACCCGGGAAGAAATCGTGAACGCGCTTGGAGAAGTGGCAACCATGGAATTCTGAATATGCTTCCTCAGCAACCAGCCAGAATATGGTGCTTGTTG
>Ga0180434_10002588_pt1 | contig 23890 bp, 16 predicted proteins | sample SS_ome_7_FD_132453 | JGI IMG/M metagenome (GOLD analysis project Ga0180434, IMG submission 132453) | Hypersaline lake sediment archaeal communities from the Salton Sea, California, USA - SS_1_D_2 metaG | ecosystem: Environmental > Aquatic > Non-marine Saline and Alkaline > Hypersaline >... | reverse complement strand
TTGAACAGAGCACTGGTATCCAGGTAGTAGTTCACCATCCAGCCCTTCTTTCCTCAATGATGATTTCGGACAGAGGGCGACCAACGCTGAGTTTTTTCGCTAATTCGGCGCGCTCCTCTGGCGCAACAGGGGGAGAAAGCGGTTCTCCAGCCATTTCTACCAACAAACCATCTTTGCGTAGGGCCTGGATCACCAACTCACGCTCCTGGGTTGGGGACAAGGTTTGTGGTTGAATGATAATGCGCTGTTTTTCCCGCAGTACCTCAATTTCATCCCAATCGCCCAAGGCAGCCCGAGGAATCAGTAGCCCTTCGGGAGTCATTTGCGCAGCAATCGTCATGGTCATCTCTCTGTTCCTTTCCTATCCTAACCTGTCCCAAGTATACCGCGAGACGACCGCTCCGTCAATTGGATACGCATTCATCGGGAATACGTAGCAAAACAGCGTGGCAAATCTGCGAGAAGATCGCTCCTTGGATGCCAGCAGTGGGACATACAGATTGATCAGAAGGTGACCGAATGCCATCAACCCTATCCCGGGCTTTCATCCATCTTGGGAACACGTGTCATCTATTACGTTTTCCTTTTCCTGTCCATCCAATTGAGTAGATCACGTAATGGCCCACCCAGCATATATTGGGCGGGGTGCTCGCAGTCAAGCTGCTCGACTACATAGTTAATGCCACCTCTCTCTACATGTCGCTCCCCGCCAGGCATTAACGGTTAATTCCGCCTGTTTGATCCCTCGAATAGCTCCAAACCTCTGGTGGCGGAGGGGGTTAATGCCACCCGGCATTAACCCATTCAGGTGGAATTAACTCTGATGTTTCACCAGCCACACGTTCCCTTCCCGACTTTTCTCCATATCGCCCATCCACAACGTCAGGGGGCGATCTCCGGCCCATTCTAAAAGCCCTTTCCGGGCGATCTCCGTCGCCTCCTCTGATGGCGTGATCACGCAAAAATGTCCCTCTGAAGCTTCGTAGTAGAGCTCCCACTTTCGAGATCGGTTGGCAATATCCGTCGACGCCATCCGCTCGCATTCAACGTACAGCACTTCGCCGCCATCCTGGTCGGTGATCAACAAGTCGGGGTGGTAGGTTCCTCCACTTTCCAATGACACATTGTCGGGAAACAGTTTCACTTCATACCCGGCTCGCCACAACAGCTCGGCGGCCTCCAGGTTCAGCGCCGCGTGCTCCTTGCTCTTGTGCCGCTTGAGCAGCGCGGTGGCGTGAGAGGGGCCGGGAGGCTCGCCGCGTAACAGCTTGTAGATGTCTTTGCCTCGCTCCGTCAGCCGGATCAGATACCGGGGGCGCCAGCCTTGCGTTTCCTTACGGGGCTTGATGATCTCGATCAGTCCCGCCTCCTCCGCGCGCCTAAAGGCCCGACGGATGCTTCCCGAACCCGGTTTGATATTCCACCACTGCGCCAACTGCTCGTCGACGTCCCGCTGCAAGGCCAACCCCGTCCCCACGATCAACACCACGTCGCGGTCCCGGTTCAGGTTCTTGCTTTCCTTCCGCCACGTGAGCGCCCACCCGGGCCAGATGCCGGCGTCCGCCGCCGGTTTGGGCGGTGCGGGCCTGGCGCGCAACATCCGCCAGGGCGGCAGTTCCTGCCGGTCGGCGACGGATTCCAAGTCGGCACTTTGTCCAGACCGCCGGGATCGTGCTGTTGTCTTTGGCGCTGGCGCCCACGCCGGTCGGCGAGGCTTTGGTTTGGGCCTGGGCGGCGTGTGCCACACGCCGTCCGTTTCTTCTTTCTCCTCCGGCACAGGTTTTTCCTTCTGCCCTGGCCAGTTCTTCTTCACCCACTCCATCTCGGAGCGCAGCCGCTCGTTCTCCTCCTCTAACTCGGCGGCTCGGCTCTCAGTATAGCGGGTCTGTTCCTCCAGTTCGCCCACGTGCTTGCGCAGAACCCCGCGCGTCATCTCGGCCAACTCCTGGATATCCAACATATCCAAGCCTGCAGGACTGGCCAAACTGTACTTGTTCACCTCGTCCGGCGCGAAAGAGACGGCGAGATCCTCCATCGCCTCGCGCGCGTCCCGCGCCACACGCTCCGCCGACCGGCGGATGTTGGTCTGCGCCTTTAACAGCGATTTCATTTGCCGGTACGAGGCTTCCTCCAACATCTGGTCCCAAACTGTATCCATTTACCTTCCTCCATCTGAATTACTCGTAGCTCGGATCGAGATTCCCCCACGCTGCCGGTACGAGGGAGCGATGATCTTCACCCGTATGCTGAAGTCGTCATCCGAGAGCCTGTCGTAGAGCCGTGGCTCCAGATCCTCCAACCGGCAGTTGGTCACCACCACCGTCGGCAACTCGGCTTGGTAGCGATGATTGAGGATTTGAAACAGCTTCTCCTCCGCCCACTCGGTGCCTTGCTCTGTCCCTAGGTCGTCCAGGATGAGCACATCCACCGTTTTGCACAACCTGAGCAGTTCGTCATAGTCGCCGGCGTTGTAGCCGCTGCGCAGGAGGTCGAGCAAATCCGGTGCGGTGCAGAACAGTACCAATGGCGGAAGGTCTCCCTCTGGCAGCGCCCCCAGATGATTGGCGATCGCCGCCGCCAGGTGAGACTTGCCCGTGCCCTGCGGCCCGTAGAACACCAACCAACCCTGGGGGTATTGGGCGAATGTCTGGGCCGCTCGATACGCCTGGCGCACGGGGGCCGTCGTTTCTTCTCCCCGCAGGCGTAGATCGAACGTCTCGAACGTCTGGCGATTGTATCGTCCTATCTGTTGGACGTACCGCTGAATCCGCGTTTTCTGGCGTCGGTAGATCTCCCTCCGACGCTGACGTTGGGCCAAGTGACCGCAGGCGGGACAGGGCACGCGGCTGCCGAACAATGGATGGTCTATCGAGACGTGTACACTGAGCGTCCGCTGATCGCCACACTCTTTGCAATGAGGAAGGCCATCAAAGGCCAGGTCATTCTGCCCCGCCGTTCTTTCTGTCGGCTCCTGTACCTTGCTCCAATACCCCGTCGTCCCATACTTCTCCCAACTCCGCGGCTGCCTGCCGTTGGATCTCTTGGATCTCCTCTGGCGTCCATTGTCCGACCGACCTGCGACGACCTTGTCGCTTTCTACGAGTAGTTGCTCTGCCATTATGCTGACGTGTTCCATCAGAATCCCCTTTGCGTCTATCGATCTGTTTCTTGCCACTATCGAGCCAGGCTCGTATGGTTTCTGTGTCCGGGTTTCGTACCACCGCGCTGATGTAACGCCAACGAGCCATCGTACTGTCAATGTGCCTCGATACTCTGAATGCATACTCCCAGACGTTGAGGTCTCTTTGAATCTGTGTCAAATCCCGCAAATCGTCCGTGACCATAGGTGTGATGCGAGCGCCGAGTTCTTGCAGGTACCAGTCTGTCACCTGAGCCAGGATAGAGTCGTTCGAGTCGGGCGTTTGCAGGAGGTTGTCCGCCTTGCGGCTCGTCTCGACGATGGTAGTCAAGCTGCTGTCTTTTTCGAGTCTGACACTTGCCGAGTACGGATTGCCCTCTGCAATCCAGCGGTTGATGATGGCGCGGATCAGCTTGGCCGAACTCACCGGCCCGGTGGCGATAGCTTCCTGTACACTGTCCAATACCCATCCAGCGCCGCCGGCGTCTGGCCAGGCGCTCGAAGGCGATGCCCGTGCTATCGAGTGTACCTCAGCCGCCAGGGTGTAGAGTGTTGCGTCGGTGTTTTTCAGCTTGGGAGGTAAGAGCGCCAGTGCCTTGTCCAGGGCCAGGTTGAAAGCCTGATCGTGAGCCAGTCCATCGGGCTGTATCGGAAAGTTTGTCTTCAAGGTCTGTTGGTCGTAGGGACCAGATTTGCGTGAGGGGACACGCGCGTGTTTCTCTTCTTTATTACCAAGCAAGCAAGCATTTGTGCGTCGTGACGACCCACGGTATGGGTCGTGATGACCCACGGGCGGGTCTGTTGGAGCCCTTTCAAGGGGTTCTGAGGCATCTGGCCGAGGGTCGTGATGGCCCACGGTAGAGGTTGGCGGTGGGTCGTGATGACTCACGGTGGAAACTGGCGGTGGGTTGTTACGACCCACGGTAAAAGTCAGCGGTGGGTTGTGATGACCCACCGAGCCCTCGCCATCTGTGGAGATAGTGGTCAACACCCCATTAGCAGCCAACAGGTATATCGCGTCTCCCTTGAAACGTCCCTTGCTGTCGCGGTAGAAGCCTTCTTTGTCTCGGGCGCTCGTCGGGATCTCTAGCACGTGAATGATCTGCTCCTCGTTGAGCCAATCCACTGCGCGCGCCACCGCCTTCCGGCTCGTGCCCAGTTCATCCGCCAAACCCACGTCCGTTACCCGGCAAAACAGCCGCCCCTCATCATCGTCAGCGACTAACCCCAACTCTTGGAGTTGCTCAAAATCCGCCCCTGCCAGGGACCTGCAATGCAGCGCTATGGCCAACAACACGGCCAACGCCCCTTTGCCCTGCCGGTGGGAGGCGAAACGAGCTAACCAACCGGTCCTGAGAGCATCGTAGTTGAGCGCCACCTCGATATCTCGTCCCTCTCGCAGCTTTCCATTCGCTTGTGCATCCAGCGAATGAGTACGCCGAATACTGAACACCGTTCTCTTCTTACTTTGAGTCATCGTCTACTTCCTCTTGGTATACGATCAGGCAGTGCTTGACGGTCGTCGCTGAACATCCTTGATTGAAGAGTTGCGCCAAGCAACAAATACCGCAGTATCCTTCCAGAACTGCTCAGAGCCGTCAAATTGGGAACGCCGACCTTTATTCGCACATGCTCGAAAAACAGCTCTAATCGATTCTGGGCGAGCCTAGCGGGGCCATTGAACGGGGTCATTGAATGGCCCCGTTGAATTCTCCAATGGCCCCATTGAACGGAGCCTTTCAACGGCCCCGTTAGCAAGATCGCCTTTTGCATTTTAGGCCCAATCTCGATCATCGTCCTCAATTTCGCAGTCCTTCACACGCCGCTCGGATCGTGATGCTACCTCTCCAGTATTCTGCTCCCGCGAAGGATGGCCAGAATCACGTCACCGTTCACCGTAAACTGGTACAGCGGTGATGGACTTTCGCGTTTGATGCCTGGACCGTCCAATACGATACTTCGCTCTCGATAGCGGCAAAGCGCGTCCGCCAGGAACAACGTGGCGACCGCACTGGCGGAGAGGCCCTCTTGATCCGCCACGTAAACCACCGCATTCTTCACGACCTGTGGGATGTCGTAGTAGGCTCGCACACGAGCTGCTTCCTTCTCTGCCTTGGCTCGCTCCTGCGGTGACATCTGCCGCTCTCTTTTCTTTCTCTTCCGGGCTTGCGCTGCTTTCGCCGCGTCACTTACCGGTCTGCGCCGTTCGGCCATAAGCTTACCTCCATCTGTATGATGAACCTCGCATATCCACCATAAAGCTGGGTCTGCTCTCTAAACCCAACGACGCTACGGGTGCGAGGTGCGTACTCCCAAATCGTCTGCCCGAATGCCGGAGCCTCCCGCAACCGCACATCGGTCGGAATGGGAGGCAGAACCAGGTCCCCGAAAACGTCCAACAAGACGTCCAGTTGCTCGATGGTTTCGTTTGTCCTTCGCTCGTAGAATGTGGGCAGTACACCCAGCAGGGAGGCGACCTTTGAGCCCGACTGGGCGATCTCTTCCAGAAACAACACCACTTCATTGACCCCTTCGATGGCCAGGTAATCCAGCTTGGTTGGAACCACCAGCCAGTCAGCAGCCACCAACGCCGCCACGTAGAGCACGTCCACCGAAGGAGCGCAGTCGATCACCGCCACATCGTACTTGAGCGCCAACTCTTCCAGCGTGGCGACCAGGACAAGCTCAGGAGATGAGCGAAAGTCAAGCGAAGCCAGCACCCGCTTGGCCAGTTCGGTGGAGGGTCTGTCGCTGGGGATGACGTCGAGTCCCTCACGAGCGGACACGACCAGCAAGGGATCGGGTAGGTTCTGGTACCGTTGTACCAGGCGATAGATGCCTGGGCCTTTCTCCAGCCCCAACGCAGATGAGACGTGACCCTGAGGGTCGGTGTCTACCAGAAGCACCCGGTAGCCATCCAGGGCCAGTCTATGGGCCATCGTGACGGATGTGGTCGTCTTTGCTGTTCCGCCCTTCTGGTTGACGACAGATATGATGATCATTGCTCCTTCTCCTCGTCAACGACAACAACAAAAAAAGCCAGGCAACAACAACGCTCTAAATGGTCTCGGCGTGTTGTTGTTGTCGTAGAATATCTCTCACCTTCTCGATGTAGAACGTGTTGCCATAGCCAAAAACCTCTCTGGCGATCCGTGTGTCGCTCGCGCCCTCCTCCTTCAATCTCAGTACCTCGTTCATCTTGATGGCATCGTGCCCATCGATATTCGTTACCTCTGGCAACGTGTGACGTGGGCCGCCATCCGTCAGCTCAGCCTCGATGGCGCTGTATCCTACCATCGGAGCCTGTAGCTCTATGATGTCCCTGCCCGGCAAGATCGCCAACGCCCGGCCCTGGACGTTGAGAGCTTCGGCCCCTGACCGCTGCAGCAACACCCGCGACTGACTGGCACTCATCGCCTTGAACTGGAAACGGCTCGACAACTGGTTGCGGATCGCGGTATCGAGGCTCGATGCCCTCCAGTCCTGGCCGCCCAATACGCACCAGAGACCGTATTTGCGCGCTCGTAGCACCAGAGTTTTGATCATCCCCTCGATCCTCTTGTTGTCCAACAACGCCGTCGCTTCGTCGAACAGTGCCACAGTGGGAGCCAGTGGCTCGGCGGCTTGGCTGTTGTATTGGTCGAGGTTTGCCACGCCAGGATGCCGAGAGTACAGTTCCTTGCGCCGGTCCAGTTCCTCGGTGAGGGCCTGCAGGATCGCCAGTGTATCCTGCTCGGTGTCTGCGATGGGATATAGCAAGCGACCGCACCGAGCGAAAGGAGCGAAGCTCACTCCCTCCAGATCTATCAGTGCCAAGTAGATCGGATCGCTCGATAGCGCCAACTGGTAGGCCAGCATCTGCAGAAACACGCTCTTGCCCCATCCACTGGAGCCTCCCACAGCCACGTGAACCAGCCGGCTCATATCCGCCCGCACTACCTCGGTGCGTCCGTTCTCGTGGACTGTGACTCCCAGCGCCAGGCTATGGTACGACACCTGTTCGCCAAGGATACCGCGCAGTGGAACGCGACTCGGCCAGCGGTGTTCGTGCTCTGGAGTTACGTCTCGCCACTCTGCCTGTGGCGACAGCTTTGACGTTGGTCGTTGGTTTACGCTCGATCTGGCGACGACGGGTCGCGGTCGTCCGCCCTTGCGCCAGTCCACGAACTGCGCCCGTTTCGTCGTGCCATCCTGGTATTCGGGCTTGGTGAGCAGAGGTTGTATCACGTTGCCGTCAATGATCTCCGTTGCAGGTCCCCATCCTCGCGTGGGATCGAACAGTACGATGGTATCTCCCTGGGCCAACGCGACGAGAGGTAGATCGCCTCGTTCGTCTCTGCGGATTTGCCCCAACTTTGTCTTGAGGATGGGGAATAACTGGTATCCCATCCAACCAGTAGCGGCCAAACCCGCGAGAAGCAGCACCCACGGTCCGAATGTTCTGAGGGGTTGCGTGATGCGCTCCCGTTCCTCTTGCCGGACGATTGCCTGTGCGGTAGCCTCTACGGCTATTGCCTGGGCTGCCTGAGCGGTAGCCTCGACAGCGGACATTGCTGCCTGCATCGTCGCCGTCGCAGCCGCTGCGGTTGCCGTCGCCTGGACGTTGCGAGCCTCGGCGGTCCGGGTCGCTTCACCACTCACTATCTGGGCGGTCGCTGTAGCGCTCAGAGATACCGCTTGTTGGGTGGCCACGATACTCAACGCCTGGACGGTCGCCTGGGCGGATAGACTGTCCATCGTAGCACGGGCCGCGCTGTCCTGGGCGCTTCGAGTTGACTGGGCCTCTGCTGTCTCCTCCAGTGCCACTGCCAACGCCTGCTCGCGGGCTACATCTGCCTGTGCTTGCAAGGCTTCTGCTTCCGCCTGCAACTCGTGTGCGTAGGGTGGCCGCGCCGTGCCGCCCTCGCAGCCGGTCAGCAGCAAGAGCACCGCCAGACTCAGAACGGTTAGCTCGCGCTTGTCCGTTCGTCCATCTCGAGAATTTACTACCATCCCCACCTCGACAGGTCAACTGTGTCCTCTTCGGCCTCACTCTCCAGAACAAAGAGCGTCGGCTCAGACTCAGGATTTTGGGACAATTGCCGGCGCTTCGACCGAGGAGAAAGTGAGTGTCCTCTTTTCCCTTCAGTCACCTTCAATCGCACTGCTAGCCAGCCGATGATTCCTGTCGCCGCCAACAGCATCAATGTCAAGATGACTGCCAGCGCTGATACGCCCGCAGCACCGGCACCGACTACTGTTGCCGCCCTCACTGCTGTTTGTGTGGATTGGGCGTGCGCCAGAAGAGCCAGGCCAAGGATGATCACCGCTGCCAGTACACCAAAGATCAGTATCCACCGGGCGATGGTTTTCCCAAAGCGCAATAACAGCCACGCCAGTACCGCTACACCTACGCCAGCCAGGATGATGTAAAATTCTATTGGCAACAATGAGCACCTCCCACGTCATCACAAAGTTAGTCTCTCTTCTCAATGAGATGATAACTTACTACTTTCGGCTGCCGCTCAATTTCCAAGTCGCCCCGTTGATAAGCTTCCCAACCATAGCGTGCAAAGATGCTCAACAAGTCGGAGAAACCACGTCTGCGATGCCCGGTCAAGCGGTAAGCCTCCGCTCTCAGTTCCTCCACCAGATCTGTTGGTATTTTTACGTTGCACTGCCTGCTCGTTTTAGTGTTATTGACAGACATCAGAATCTCCCTTTAGTTTGTCAACCAAACCCTATCTTGTTTGACACCAATCTCAACGTGACGCAAGATAAAACAAATGGCAGGTCTCCGTACTTGCGAGTACCTGCCATTTGGACAATGCGTATGATGTTGCATCCGTCTGCTCTAGCACTGGAGCAATTCGCGCGGATTGCCAAAAATCTATGAAAACAAGAATATATTCCCAGAGGTAGAGGCCCCGGGTTCAAATCCCGGCGCCCCGACTGAGAATTTGTTTCAGCGTGCCTTTGCCGAGCTGCTCGGATGATGGACATCATCACCGAGCAGTTTGTGGTTCCTTGTCCCAAACGTGATAGGCTCCCCACGCTCGAATTTGACATACGCTCACTTCCAGGTATAATATACGCGACGTTCCTCGGTAGCTCAATGGTAGAGCGTCCGGCTGTTAACCGGTAGGTTGTAGGTTCGAGTCCTACCCGAGGAGCCAGTGGAAGGGGAAGCTTGGCTTCCCCTTTTGCTTTCCTATGCGAGACAGACTATTTGCTATTCCATGTTGGTTGCGCAGCATTCGACCGGCTCATCTGCTCCGGCTGGTGCTGATGCTTTTCATTCTTTGCGCCACCCGCCCCCCTCGAATTCAGATCGACCTCGGCCCGCCTCAGCGAGTAGTCACCACCAATTCCGTCGTCGGCGTCCATACCCGCCTCACCGACGAGGTGGAGGAGTGGAAGATCCAGCACACATTGCAGATGGTGCGCGAGATGGGCGCTCCCTGGATCGTCGAGTATTTCCCCTGGCCCTACATTGAGCCAGAGGAGAACGAGTTCACCTGGAGCCACGCGGACACGATTATCAAACACGCCGAAAATCAGGGGCTGACCGTGATCGCCCGGCTAGGTTGGGTACCAGACTGGGCCCGTCCCAAGCCTAAAGAGCAAGAGACCACACTCACCTACCTGGATGCAGAGCACTATGACGACTTGGCTGATTTTGTGACCGCCTTCGTCGCGCGCTATCGGGGGCGCGTGAACCACATCATCATCTGGAACGAACCGAACCTCAGCTTCGAGTGGGGCTACCGACCAGTGGACGCCGCAGGATACGTCGCGATGCTGCAAGCGATCTATCACCGCGCTCACGCCGCCAACCCCGACGTAATCGTGCTAGCCGGCGCACTGGCTCCCACGCTGGAGCCGGAGGGAAGTAGTGCTGGCCTGAACGACCTGGCCTACCTGGAGTGGATGTACCAGGCCGGCGCCGCTCCCTACTTTGACGCGCTCGCCGCCCACGCCTACGGGTTAACGTTCCCTCCAAACGAGTCTCCTGCCCCTGACAAGATCAACTTTCGCCGCATCGAGCTACTGCGCGAGATCATGTTCACCTACGGCGATGGCGACAAACCGGTCTATGTTACGGAGGCGGGCTGGAACGACCACCCGCGCTGGGTTGGAGCAGTGCGCCCTGGCCAGCGCATCGAGTACACCATCGGTGCTTACGAGTGGGCGCGCCAGCATTGGCCCTGGTGTGAGTGCGTTGCCATCTGGGCTTTTCGCTATCCTGCCTCAACGCTCAACTACCAGGACTATTACTCCTTTGTGACGACGAATTTTGAACCGAAGGTGATCTATCTCGAAGTGCAAAAGTACACCAGGGGGATTGGGACGGAACCGTAAACACAAGCGGATGGAAGATTGGAATGATTCAAGTACGAGCCGGGGGTTCTCTTCCGCGACGAGCAGATCTCGATCAAACAATCGTTCTGCTTCTACGACGCAACAGATCAACGAGGGGGAATCTGGCCTGGGGTTAACCACCGCCAGGTCGCTTGTCGAGGCGCATGGCGGGGCGCTCTCAGCACAAAGCGTCCCTGGTGAAGACGCGATGTTTATCATTGCCTTGCCCGCAGACAGCCGATGAGCAGCGGATAAACGGATGAGGATGTCCGACCTCGTCGTTACTGGCTCAGTCGGAGACGTGTCCGCTGGCGATTGCAATGCCCGGCCCCTGCCTACCGCCGCCATCGTGCGGGCCAGAGCAACCGCAGCAGCGGAAACACCGAGCCAACCAGACACCAGGTGGTCGCCGTCATCAGACCGTTGGTATAGAACAGTGCCCCGACCAGCAGCAGCGCGGCAAGGATGACGCCCCACACCAGCCGGTCCATCGTCGCCTCCAGCCGATTCACGGCCCGCTGCAAGTCTCCGGAGGCGTCAATGCGGAACTCCAGCTCGCCCCGCTCCGCCCGCTGGACGAAGCGCTGCATCTGCCCCGGCAGCGCGAGGATGGCTTGCAATATGCGCCCTAGCTCACCCGACCACTGTCGCCATCCCAGCACCTCGTCCTTGGCCAGCATCTTGCGCGCGTAGGGTTCGAGCGCACCCCAGACGTTAAAGTCGGGATCCAGACTGGTGGCCATCCCCACCAGCAGCGCCACCAGCCGCCCCAGAAAAATGACGTCATTGGGGATCTGGAAGGGCATATCAAAGAGCAGATCGCGGAACTCGCGGGCGAATTCGTGCGCTTCCTCCATCCCGATGCTGGTCAATTCCTTGATGCTCTTGCCCCAGAAAATCTCGAAAGCTTTCGCCTCGGCGGCGGCGATGCGCTCCAGATCGGCGCCAGGGAGCAAGAAACCGGCGCTCTGGTAGGCGCGGACCAGCCGGTGCGAGTCCTGAGTGCCAAGGGCGATCAGGATCTCCCGCAGCCCTTCTTTCAGGCGTAGCGGAACGTGACCCACCATCCCAAAATCCACAAAGATCAGCCGGAAAGGACGCTGACCATCTTCATCAGGCTCCTCGTCCAGCGGGCAGACAAAGAGGTTGCCGGGATGGGGGTCGGCGTGGAAAAAGCTATCTTCAAAGATCTGCTTGAAATAACAGTCGATCAGCCGCTCGGCCACCCGTCCCCGATCGATCCCGGCGGCAGCGATGCTGTCAAAGTCGGTGATCTTGATCGCCTCGACGTTCTCCAGCGCGAGCACCCGCTTGGTCGTGTGCGACCAGTAGACGCGGGGGATGACGATGCCGGGATCGTCGATGAAATTTTCGGCCAAGCGTTCGGCGTTGCCCCCCTCGGCGATATAGTCCAGCTCGGCCCAGAGGGTGCGGCTGAATTCGGCCAGCAATGCGTCCACGTCGGCGCGGCGGCTGACGGGGCGGTAATAGCGCAGCCAGCGCACGGCGGTGCGGAGCGCCGCCAGGTCAATCGCGACCAGCTCCTCGATGCCGGGTCGCTGCACCTTGATCACCACGGACTCGCCGGTGGGCAGGCGGGCGCGGTGGGTCTGCCCCAGCGAGGCGGCGGCCTGCTCCTGCTTCTCGAAGGCAACAAAGCGCGCGTCCAGCGGGTCGTCCAGTTCCTCCTCGATCACCGCGCGGATGGCGGCAAAATCCTCCGGCGGAACCTCGTCCTGGAGGTGGGCCAGTTCCTCCGTCACCTCGGGCGGAAGTACGTCGACGCGGGCGCTGAGGAATTGCCCGACCTTGATCATCACTCCGCCCATTTCCACCGCCATCTCGCGGAAGCGGCGGGCGATACGACGGTAGCGCTCGGGGGCGGAGCGCCGCACAAACTCCCGGCCCCGCAAGCGGCGCAAGATCAACTCCCACCAGAGTACCGTCGCCGTCACCCGTCCAAAGAATCCAACGATGTGGCGGTAGCGGGGGTTGAGAAGCACTCGTCGTGGTTTCTTTGCCATAACCAGTCCTCACGGGCCGAATTATACTCCAGGTCGTCAAAACCCGACAGATTTCGCAGACCTGTCGGGTTTGGCAATCACTGGCTTTTCAGCGTCTCGAGATTCTGGCGAGGCAAGTCCCAGTCAGGGGATAGGGTCGCGGCGCGCTCAAAATATTCTCGAGCGGCCTCCAGGTTCCCTTGTTCGCGAACGACCACGCCGAGGTTGTTGTACAGGCGGGCGTCGTCAGGGGCCTGTAGTAGCGCCTCTCGCAGCAGCGCCTCGGCCCGAGGCCAGGCTCGCAGCTCGATCAACGCTCCGCTCTGGCCGACAGCCACGTCGGCGAAACTGGCGCCGAGAGCGCCAGCGCGCTCAGAGGCGCGCAAGGCTCCCTCGGCATCGCCCTGCCCCAGCAGCAGATCGGCCAGGCGCAGCCAGCGCGCGGGTTCCTCTGTCTGAGCCAGCATGCGCTCCGCTTTAGCCGTCTGACCGGGAGGCAGCAGGCGGAGGGCCTCCTGGAGATGTGAAGCGGCCAGATCGGGACGGTCGGATTGCAGGTAGACAGCTCCCAGATTGAGACGGGCCAGCGGCTGATTCGGATCGCATTGGAGAGATTTGTCCAGCAACACACGCTCTGCTTCTCGCAGTTGACCCTGCTCCAAAAAGACCGCGGCCAGGTTGTTCCAGAAAAGCGCGTTGCCAGGCTCGAGAGCGACAGCTTGCTCGAAGGCAGCCTGGGCCTCGGCGTGATGTCCCAGATGGAAAAGTGCTTGCCCAGTGTTGTTCCAGGCCATGCCGTTGGCGGGATCGAGTTCCGTGGCGCGTTGGGCGGCCTCCAGGCCAGCCTCGAGATCGCCTCGCTCGCTATACATTCGCGCCAGATTGGTGAACGGCATGGAGGAGAGAGGAGCGCGGCGAGCGCCCCACATCCACAGGGTCAGATCGCTCTGCCAGAAGGGAAGAACCGTTTCGATAATGAGCACGCCGGCCGCCAGCCACAGGGGAGGGAGTAACTGTCTCAGGACGCCGCCGACGGACGAGGGACGAGTTCTCCACGCGATCAGTGGGCGCAGCAATGGAGCCGCCGCCAGCGAGAACAGCGCCATCGGGAAGAGCAAGAACCGCTCGGCGACGAACGCCCCGCCGGTCAGGTTCAGTGGGAGGACGTTGATCACCGGCAGCAAGGAGAGAGCGCCAGCCACGGCCAGCCACCCCGATCGAGGAGCCTTTCGCACCAGCATCACCAGGCCTGCTGCCAGTGCCAGTACCGCGACCAGTGACGCCCACGCCAGGGGATCATTCGTTGGAATCGGCAGAGTGCTGTAGTGAATGGGAGTGAGGGTGGTAAAGGGCCAGATGATCAGCAGACCGTACTCTGCCAGAGAACGGGCTACCAGGAGCAGGTGCTGAAGCGGGCTACCCGTGGGAATGCCAGACAGGGGCAGCAGCAGGTAGCCGAGAGAGACATAGCGAATGCACAGATAGACGCCCCCGGCGATCAGCACGGTGGAGTACGAGATCAGATCACCCGGCTGCCAGAATCGCGAGAGCAGCCCCAGGGAACGTTCTCGGCGAGCCAGATGCCAAAGCGGAAGAACGACCGCAAAAGCCACCGCCATCTCTTTGCTCAAAGCGGCCAGCAGGAAGGCCAGCCCCATGGCCAGCGCACGCACGACGTTCCGCTGGCGCAGGGTGACGTCGGCGACCAGGGCCAGCAGGAGAAACGCGGTCAGGAGCAGGTCAAAGCGGCTGGAGATGAAGGCTACTCCCTCCAGCAGGGCGGGATGCAGACCGTAGAGCAGGCCCGCGCCAATCGCGAGCCAATCGCCAGCCGCGTCGTCGCCATCAGCCGCCCACAAGTGACGCGCCAGGGCGGCGACCAGACCGGCGTTGCAGGCGTGCAGCAGGACGTTGGTCAGGTGGAAGAGCGTCGGATTCAGACCGCCGAGGCGCAATTCACAGACGAAGGTGAGCAGGGCGAGCGGGCGAAAGTAGTTGGGCGAGATGACAAAGGGCTGGCGCAGCGCCTCGATCCAGAGAGCTGGATCGCGGTACAGGGGTAGATCGGACAGGAAGGTGACGTCATCCCAGACCAACCCATTCCTCAACGCTGGCAGGTAGACCAGACCGACGATCAGCGCCGGTATCGCCACCAGCCAGCGGCGGTCTATTTTTCTGAACCATCCGAACCCTGGCAAACTGTGCATATCAGCCAACCCAGTAATTGTTGATATGCCGGATCAGAAAGACGAGCTGCAATGAGAATAAAACGGCGAGCGCCAGCCACCTGAGCCCTTTCCATCTCTCCTTCGAGAGTACGTCGGCCACGGCGATAAACAGAGGGAATACGATCGCCAGATAACGTGTAAAGGACATGAGTGTGCCCGCCATCCCTGACACAATCCCCAGGAACAGAGAGAACAAAACGTATTGCCTGTCCATTTTCCACATCTTGACGAGAAACAGGGCCAGGATCAAAAAACACAGTCTGTCGAACGGCGAATCGAGAAACCCGTGCCAGAGCTTGACGTCGAAAAACGAGCGCACAAAAGCAGGGATATCGAGCAAGTTTGACGCCGAGCGTTGGCTGACATAGTACATCTGAGCGTTCATCCCCTCCAAGGGGTTGCCCGTCGAAATATACATGATCACGAAATGCGTCAACATACCAAGTAGAGGGGCGACCAGGTATACCAGGTCGCAAAGCTGCACCTTGTTCCTCTCTTTCCACGATTGATAGATGTCGTAGAAAAATGGAACGCTGATGAACACACCGATCACTCGCGTCAGAGGGAGAAGGAAGGATACCAGGGAGGCAAAAAGATAATGCCGCCGGTACAAGGCGACAAAAAACGTGATACATAGCAAAAAGAACAGGGACTCCGAATATGGAAACGTGAAGAACAAGGCGCCGGGGTAAGCCAACAGGAACAAGGTGGCGAGGTCCGCGACCTTTTCGCTGTGATAATCCCGCACAAAACGATGGAACAGAAGCCACCCGGCCAGGGAGAATAGGTTAGCCAGCACGAGCGCCGAAACATAGTAATTACCCAGAAACAGCCAGGACCCCAGTCGAATACAGATCGGCCAGAGGGGATAGAAAGCGTTGGAAATTGCGCCGGGCCGGTATCCCATCTCGCTCAAGTAGAGGTAATGATTGCCATCCCAGGTCTTGTAGGCACTGACCCAGGAAGGAGGATCGTCCGGCGGCCAGCGAAAGTTATCGTAATAGATCTCTGTAGCGAACGTTGACGGGAGCAGTTGGAAGGCCAGATACACGAAGATGAGAAAATAGACTTTGTACAGGAAAAGCGGCAGGAGCAACCTCGCCCACTCGTACTCTCGACGCGCATCGTCTCCAAAGGTTGTGCCATCCTGTCTCATGTGATCCCTGCCGCCTGACAAATCAATCGTTTATCATTCCAGTATAGCACACATTGTGCGGAGGTCAAAACCCCGTAGCGCCAATCCCAAGCCAAACGGCGCAAACAACGGCTCTGCTGCTCGCGCGAGCAGCAGAGCCGTTCTACGCTTGCGATGTGGACAATGGCTACGACGCACGCCGCTTTCGACGCTTCCTGAGCGCTGTGACTATCGTGACAGCCCCCACTCCAACAGTTACGACCAGGAAGGCCATCCGCGGCCACAACGATGTCCACGTGCTCGTCAACTCTGTATGACCGCCGACGGGAGTGGGAGGAGTGACGGTGATGACGATCTCGGCCTGGTTGTTCTCCAAATTCAAATCGCTCGGTTCGGACTCGCTGATGACAGCGGTGTTGGTGATGTGGGTTCCATCGGCTACATCGCTCACTATGACCGTGATCCGCAGCGTGGCGCTGGCGTAGGCGTCCAGGTCGCCCACGGTCCAGACCCCGGTGGTCTCGTCGTAGGGCATGCCACCGCCTCCATCGTCGTCCGAGACGTAGGCCACGTCGCCCGGCAGCGTGTCGCTGACCACCACGTTCGTGGCATCATTGGGACCGTTGTTCGTCACGATGACAGTGTAGACGACGTCCTGACCCTGAGACGGCGTGAGTGTGCTCGCCTCTTTGCTCATCACTGGATCGGCCCCGGGCGAGCCGCTGGCGAACGTCCCACCGACCAGGACGAACTCACCGTTGCGCAAGGGGAACCCCGCATCCGGTTGGCCGATGGCTCCGGTCAGAGTAAGATTGCCGCCGCTGAGCGTGCCACCACCGTTGTCCACGCTGCTGCGGCCGGGGATCAAGTCCAGGTCGTCGCCTTGGGCATAGGCTGCTGATACCAGCGCCAGGAGCACGACCAGGAGCAAACCCACCCAACGCCAGGAAATCTGTTTCATGGCGATCCTCCTATTCCACGTCGCTGGCCTGGCGCCCGTCGGGGTACACGATCGCTCTGCCATGCTGCGTTACCCTCGTTCATCGGGAGTCCCCTTCGAGCTGAACACCCACACCAATCCCAGGGTCGCAAACAGGGCGCCCGCGCCCGGCAAGACGCGGCTCTGCAAAGGCTGTGGAAGGTTTGAGCCGCCGACCGCCTCTTCCAATGCCTCCAGCCGCGTCTCCTGGGCCTCTAGCTGTTGTTTGAGGCTGTCGTTCTCCGCCTCCAACGTCTGCAAGCGTGCGTAAAGCCCCTGGATGGCGGCCAGTGCCACGCCGCTGGAATCGAGCGAGGCGATGTGACGGTCGTCCGCGCCCAGGCCAAAGGCTGCGTAAAAGTCCTGGGCGGTTGGTCCCATGTGGCGGATGGATGGCTCTTCGGCCTTGAAATTCCAGGTGGCAATGGGCATGTCCGCCAGGTTACCCAGCACCTCTTGACCGTCCACCGGCGCAAAGTTCTCCTTCGCGTCGCGATCAGACACGTCGGTCCAGGCTCCGCCGGTGGTCAGGTGCGCTCCCGTCGAGGTGCTGATCAGGTTGCCCGACTGCACATAGATCTCGACCCAGTGATCGCTGTTCACGTCAAAGTAAGCCCCTCCATCGGCACCGACATAGAATTGGTTGTTCCGGGTCGAGGAATGGGAGCCAAATGAATCTGACCAGACAAAGGTCCCGCCGTGGTTGGCATTCGCCTGATAGCCCGCAGCGAAACTGTACTGGCCGCGGGCGTAGTTGGAGACGCCTCCGGCAACAGTGGCGTAGTAGCCAGCAGAGTTATTCGAGCCTCCGCCGACCGTGGCGTATTGGCCGCCAGCGGTGTTGTTGGATCCTCCACCTACGGTAGCGTTGTCGCTGGCGCTGTTGGATTGCCCTCCACCGATGGTGGCAGAGTTGCTATCGATCACATTGTCGTAGCCGCCGCCGATGGTGGCGTATTGGCCGCCGGCAGAGTTGGATTGCCCGCCACCGACGGTGGCATAGTCGCTGGAGTAGTTGGTAACATTGCCGTAGCCGCCGCCGACCGTGGCGTATTGGCCGCCGGCAGAGTTGGATTGCCCGCCACCTACAGTGGCATAGCCACTGCAGGCGTTGTTGGAAGAGCCTCCACCGACCGTGGCGTTGTCGCCGGCGCTGTTGTTGGATCCTCCACCTACGGTAGCGTTGTCGCTGGCGCTGTTGGATTGCCCCCCACCGATGGTGGCAGAGTTGCTATCGATCACATTGTCGTAGCCGCCGCCGATGGTGGCGTATTGACCACCAGCAGAGTTGGATTGCCCACCACCGACAGTGGCAGAGTTGCCATCGGCGCTGTTGGAAGAGCCTCCGCCGACGGTAGCATAATCGTTGTTGGCAAAGTTGTCGTGGCCTCCGCCGACGGTGGTGTATTCGCCGGCGGCGCTGTTGGATTGCCCTCCACCGACAGTAGCAAGGCTACTGTAGGCGGTGTTGGAGGAACCCCCGCCAACAGTGGCGTTGGATCCAGCAGAGTTGTTGGAACCTCCGCCGACGGTACCATTGTAGCCAGCAGAGTTGTTGGAACCTCCGCCGACGGTGGCATAGTCGCTCCAGGCGCTGTTGGAAAGGCCCCCGCCGACAGTGGCATAGTCGGCAGTCGCACGATTGACGTTGCCGCTCGCTCCGCCTCCGCCGACGGTGGCTCCCGCGCCCGAAGCGTTGTTGCCGCTGTAGCCGCCGATGACTCTGGGGCTGGTGGAATCAGGCTCCAGGCGCAGGGCGGCGGTGTTGCTCACCGCCAGGGTCAGGCTCACCGCGTCGGTGGTGCCCAAAAAGTTCGTGCCGGGTATCGTGCCTGCGTTGCCGGTCAGATTCCAGGAGGAGAGGCTGTGGTGGGCGTAGGGGGCCGCGACCAGCGCCTGCCGCCCCATCGAGGTATAAGCGCCGCTCCCGGCCGGGCAGCGCAGGGCAATCGCCAGCCAGCGGGCCTCGCCGTTGAAGGGCGTCGGGTCAATCACGCCGCCGCCGTTGAGTTCGACGGTAAAGTAGCCCTCGTCGAAGTCGATGAGCGTCACCGTTTGGGTAACGCCGACCTGGTTACCGAGAGCAGCGGCATCCCACAGGCCGAACTGGCCGTCACACTGATCCAGCCCGTCCACGGGCGCGTCGTTCTGGGCCAGGTAGCCCTGGTAGGTGAAGGCAGTACCCGCGGGAGCCTGGGGGGCGGCGGGTTTGGGCGCAGTCGAGGCCGCCAACAGATCGCCGCTGAACAAGAGCATCGCGCTGACACACAGCGCAACTAGCAAGAGAAGCACCAAGATTTTTCTTCGTCTCATCGTCATCACTCCTTTTTTAATTTGTAGAACAATCAAGACTCGGATCGAGTAATCTGTATGCTCCATTATGACATCAATGATGCCGGTTCGCCAGACATAAATTTACTTGGTTTGGTACAAAAATTTACTCCTTTGCCAGGCCATGATTGATTTGTGCCTGGCTGCCACACAACAAAAGATCCTTCGGGTTTCAGAAACCCGAAGGATATACCGCGTCGCTTTTTCAAAAGTCCGGCAAAGCACCTACGCTGCCGCCGCCTCCACCTCGCGCGGACGGCCGCGCCACCGCACGACGGCCTTGGTGATCTCGGCGGCGATGGAGGGCACCAGCAGCAGCGGCAGAATGATGGTCCACTCGCGCAATCCCAGCGGCATCGTGCTAAAGACGGGCTGTAGGAAAGGAACATAGACCGCGCCGAGCAGCAGGACGATGGAAAGCAACACGGCGTACTGCATAAACTTGTTGCTAAAGACGCCCAGGCGGAACAGTGAGACGCGCTCGGAGCGAGCGGTGTAGGCCCGCGCCAACTCGGAGGTCGAAAGCGTGATGAAGGCCATCGTCTGTGCCAGCGTCAGGTCTGAGGGGTTCCAGGCCCAACCGATATAATAAGCGGTCAGCACAATGGCGGTGATGGCGATGGTCTGCACGATGATGCCAGTGAGCATCAACCGGTTGATGATCGGCTCGCGCGGGGGACGCGGCGGCTGTTCCATAATGTCCGGGTCGCCGTGTTCCAATCCCAGGGCCAGCGCCGGCGCGCCGTCGGTGAGCAGGTTGAGCCACAACAACTGGATCGCCGTCAACGGTGGCGGCTGCCCGGCCAGCGTGGTCAGGAAGATGACCATGATCTCGGCCAGGTTGCACGAGATCAGATAGTAGACGAACTTGCGGATATTGGAGTAGATGATGCGCCCCTGCTCGACGGCCGAGACGATGGAGGCATAGTTGTCGTCGGTGAGCACCATGTCCGCCGTCTCTTTGGTGACGTCGGTGCCGGTGATGCCCATCGCCACGCCGATGGCGGCGCGCTTGAGCGCCGGGGCGTCGTTGACGCCGTCGCCCGTCATCGCGACCACCTGGTCCCGCGCCTTGAGCGCCTCGACGATACGCACCTTGTGCTGGGGCGAGACGCGGGCAAAGACGTCCACGTCGTCTATGCGGTCGACCAACTGCGCTTCGGACATGCTCTCCAGTTCCGCGCCGGTGAGCACCTCGCCGTAAGGGCGTATCAGGTCGATCTGCTGAGCGATGGCGCGGGCAGTGTCGGGATAGTCGCCTGTGATCATCATCGTACGAATGCCCGCCCGCCGCGCTTTTTCCACCGCCGGTTTGACTTCTGGCCGGGCCGGGTCAGTCATCGCCACCAGCCCGATCAGCGACAGGTCTTTTTCGACTTTGTTGGCGTCCAATTCATCGGGCAGGCGTTCCAGGGGGCGGTAGGTCACGGCCAATACCCGCAACCCCTCCTGTCCCAGATCGCGGATGGTGTTTTCGATGTGGTTGCGCCGACCAGGCGTGAGCGACACGTCCGCGCCATCCTCCAGGATGGTATTGCAGAACGGCAAGATCACGTCGGGCGCTCCTTTGACGTAGGCGATATACTCCCCCTCTCCCTTTTGATGAATCGTCGTCATGCGCTTGCGGTCGCTATCGAAAGGGATCTCGGCCACGCGGGGCAGCCGTTCTTCGACCTCGTCGCGCCACAAGCCGGCCTTGGCCGCCGCCACCACCAGCGCCCCTTCCGTTGGATCGCCCACCATGCGATACTGCCCGCCATCTTCCTCCGGTTCAAGCGGTTCCAACTGGGCATCGGAACAGAGCAGGGATCCGGTGAGCAGTTTCATAATTTCGGCGTTATCGTGGGGGTCAACTGGATCGCCATAGTTGTCGAATGTGCCCTCGGGCTGATACCCCTCGCCGCCCACATCCAGCCGCAGGTTCGCCACGTAGAGCCGCACAGCCGTCATCTCGTTCTGGGTCAGCGTGCCTGTCTTGTCGGAGCAGATGACCGTAGCCGAGCCGAGCGTCTCCACCGCCGGCAGACGGCGGATGAGCGCGTGTCGGCGCACCATCTCGCGCATCCCCAACGCCAGGCAGATGGTGACGACGGCGGCCAGTCCTTCTGGCACGGCGGCGATGGCCAGGCTGACGGCGACGATGAACAGTTCCACGATCCGCTCCTGGGCCTGTACCAGGTAGGGAATCACCCCCTGGCTGGTGACGACGGCCAGGTTGACGTCCTGAATGAGCGCCTCGATAAAGACGATGGCACAGATGATCAGCGCCCCCCATCCCAGCCAGCGCCCCAGTTGATCCAGGCGAACCTGGAGAGGGGTAGGCTCCTCTTCGTAAGACTGGATCATCTCGGCGATAAGGCCGATCTGCGTCTGCATACCGGTGGAGACCACGATGCCCGCTCCCCGTCCATAGGTGACCGTGGCGCCCATAAAGGCACAGTTGTCCCGGTCGCCCAGAGGCGCTTCCTCCGACAGTGTCAGGTCGGCCTTTTTTTCCACGGGCACCGATTCGCCCGTGAGCGACGCCTCGTCCACCTTGAGATTGACGCTCTTGATCAGGCGCAGGTCAGCCGGGATATAGTTGCCCGCTTCGAGAAAGACGACGTCGCCGGGCACCAGCTCGCGGGCCGGGACGGTCACGCGGTGTCCATCGCGCAGCACGCGCGCCTCGGGGGCGGCCATCTTTTTGAGCGCCGCCAGGGCTTCCTCCGCCTTGCCCTCCTGGATCACGCCCAACACGGCGTTGAGGACGACGATGGCCATGATCGCGCCGGCCTCTATCACCTCCCCCAACAAAAAAGATACGACGGAGGCGACGATGAGCATGATGACGATGAAATCATTGAACTGTCTCAACAGCAATTGCCAAAAGCCAGGCCGAGGTCGCTCGGCCAGTTCATTGAATCCATACTGCTCCAGGCGAACCTCGGCGTCGGCAGGGGTCAGTCCAGTTTCTGTATCCGTTTCCAGCTCTCTGGTTGTCTCTTGAATGGAATGGCTATGCCACGGAATGGTTTTGGTTTCCATATACTCCTTGATGCACGATGAATTACGAAAGGCTCCCACGTTACTGAAAGAGGATTATAGCATATTTACAAGAAGCGACAATAAGCAAGCGTTTGCGTCGTCTGATGATTTGACATTCCTTCACGACATGATAGAATATCCGTTTGAGACCTTTGCTTGTGCAAACCGCAGCGCCGGTCGTCTTTGTGTTAACAGCTTTGGAGGTGGATAGGATCAAGCGATTTCGCTACGTATCCTTTCAATGTCAGCGGTTATCAAACCCGGCATTGCCCATTCGTCCATTGAGTGCAGGCGGTGTCGGGTTTTTGCGCGAAGGTAAATACAATTAGGAGTGATCTGAGTTGATGAATATAGAAATCTTACCAACCGAGCAGGACCAGACCGAACAAGAACCGATCAGCCAAAATTCGACTCCTCAAGAAACAGTCGAACAGAATCTGGAAGAGTACTTGGCTGAAGACAAGTACGATTACCAGACGCCCAAGCGTGGAGCTATCCACAATGGCGTCGTGATAGAAATCGGCGAGCACGGCGCCATCGTGGACGCGGGGTTCAAACGGGATGGTCTCGTCCCTATAGAAGATCTGGAGCGTCTGGATGAGGAGACGTTCTCCAATATCCAGGCTGGCGACACCGTACTCGTCTCGGTCGAAAAGCCACAGGACAAAGACGGGCGTCTCATTCTATCCGTTTACCACGCCCTGGTGCAAGAAGATTGGATCAAGGCGGAAGAGATGATGGAGAACGGAGAAATTTACGAAGGCCAGATCTCTGGTCATAATCGTGGCGGCCTCCTAGTCCCGTTTGGGCGGATTCGTGGCTTTATCCCTGCCTCGCACATCGTCGGGATGCCGAGAGGATTGCAAGGAGAAGATCGTCGCCAACGATTGGCGGAAATGGTTGGGGAAGAGGTAGGGCTCAAGATCATTGAAGTAGATCGACAACGCCGGCGTTTGATTTTCTCGCAACGCCAGGCGCGCCGGGTCTGGCAAAAAATGCAACGCGAACGGGTGATGGATGAACTGGCTGAAGGCAACACCCGTCATGGGACGGTCACTGGCATCACTGATTTCGGCGCCTTTGTGGATCTGGGAGGAGCGGATGGTTTGATCCACATCTCGGAACTGTCCTGGAGGCAGGTGAACGATCCGCGCGAGGTGGTCAAGATCGGCGATGAAGTAGATGTCTACATCCTCAACCTGGACTGGGAACGAAAACGAATCGCGCTCAGTCTCAAACGGCTCCAGCCGAATCCCTGGACCGAGGTGGCCGAATGCTACAAGCCCGATCAGTTGGTCGAAGGTGAGATCAGCCGGGTGTTGGACTTTGGCGCTTTTGTAAAACTGGACCTCGGCGTCGAGGGATTGCTCCACGTCAGTGAGATGAGCGGCATGTCACAACTGAATCCTTCGGACATTGTCCGCTCCGGTGAAAAAGTGCTGGTAAAGATCATCAGCATAGACACCCAGAAAGAACGGATCGCCCTGAGCGCCAGACAGGTACACCGGGACGAGTGGGAACGATGGATGGTGGAACACAAGATAGCTCCTCAGGCCGAGGCGGTCAAGGAGGTCGAGGAAGAGGCCACAGCACCAGAGGCTGAGACGACTGAGGAGGTCGAGGAAGAGGCCACAGCACCAGAGGCTGAGACGACTGAGGAGGTCGAGGAAGAGGCCACAGCACCAGAGGCTGAGACGACTGAGGAGG
>Ga0180434_10002586_pt1 | contig 23900 bp, 14 predicted proteins | sample SS_ome_7_FD_132453 | JGI IMG/M metagenome (GOLD analysis project Ga0180434, IMG submission 132453) | Hypersaline lake sediment archaeal communities from the Salton Sea, California, USA - SS_1_D_2 metaG | ecosystem: Environmental > Aquatic > Non-marine Saline and Alkaline > Hypersaline >... | reverse complement strand
TTCCCAACCGGCAAACCCACCATAAATACTCAGGCCACTTGACAACTGAAAAGTCTCATACCGGTCGCCATCACCAGTCGGAGAATAACTCCCAGACGCAACCCATATCTCGGTGACGGTGGGGTAGTTCTCCACAATACACAGGGCAGTAAAGAGTTCAGGCGTTGCATCGGACCAGTTTTCACCATTGCCCAATCCCGAGGCATCGGCCTTGACGTAAATCCTGCTCCCCACGTCACCAAAACCCTCGCACTCGTCGGGGACGCCATTTCTGTTGCAGTCCAGGCTGGTTCCCGCCTGGATATCACACACATCCCACACGCCGTTTGGTTGGCAGTCACCGCTGCACTCGTCAGGGGCGTAGTCATAATTACAGTCGCTGCTCGTACCGTAGAAGACGTCGCAAACATCCCAGACTCCGTTGGGCTGGCAGTCGCCGCTGCAGCCATCGGGCACGTCGTCGCCGTTGCAATCTTCGCAAGAAGTATCGCCTTCCGGGCAATCGACAATGTCCTGAGTATCGGGAATACCATTGTCATTGCAGTCGTTCTTCGTGTAAGACACGTAGGCGGCCCCATAACCGATCCTGGCGCAGCCGTAGGGGATGCGCATATATCCTCCCTCACCCCAGCCCGTTCCCCAGGAGTTTCTCATAAACCACACGCCGTTGCTTCCCTGGTCGTCGTCCCAGCCGACCAGAACAACGGCATGGTTGAGATCTGTGGCCGAGCATTCGTTGAAGACACCCTCTGAATAACCGTGGAAGGCGTCGTCTACAGCAACACCCACGGAAACAGGTCCGTGGTAGAGGATAGCCCGTTTGATCTGGCTAACGCTACCCGTGTCCGATCCGGAACCTATATGGGCCCAGTAATCAAGGCAGAACGGATGGGAATAGGGACATCCGCAAGGAGCGTTCCAGGCGACATAGGGGAACTCCGATTCGTAGACGGCACCGTCGTCACCACATGAATCCTCGAGACCGTCGCACTCCATATGAGAGAACGCTGTAGTGTGCCAACCACCGCCACAACTCCCCGCGCCCGTGCAACTGACCAGCCACTGCTCGGAGAGGTCTTCGTCCAGACCCCAATCGATCTTCAAAGCGCTCTCCATAGCCCCCATCGCGCTGAAGGCCCAGCAGCTTCCGCAACCGCCCTGGCTTCTGACGGGCGTGCAGTAGTTGACCCCACCGACGTCGCGCCAGTCATAGGCGGAAGGAAGGTCCCGGCTGGGGACGGAATCATCGAACCGAGCCCCAACCCACCAGTCAGGCGGCACAACGAGACCGCACAGCTCGTCGAGCGAATATTGTGTGGCTTCGGATTCTGAAACCGTGAAGGTCCATCCTCTGGACTCGCCCTCTTGGCGCATAGCCTCGATATCGTCGCCCGAAAGCTGGCCGACGGCAGGAACAGCCAGGTACCCCATGCACACCACCGCGACACAAGCTGCCGGCAACCACACTGACTTTGAAGGCTGCATATTCATTGCACTCCTCTGACAACGTCCACCAGGGGGACACAAGGCCGCAACAGGAACCAGAAACTAGCACCCCACGCCGGTCAACTGGCAGATGCCACGGACAACCCGCCTGCACGTACTCACCGGCGGACACACCGCCAGCGACACGCCACGCACTGACAAGCCATCAACTTAACCGTGTCAAAGCACTTGGACGACATAACCCCACCGCACCTGGACCCATAAAGGGTCGACATTCACCATTGCCCCCGGCACGGTCGACAGCAACACCACTGCCAATAACAGCATAGCAACCGCAAGGAATCCTGTCAAGTGTCACTTACTTGCGGCACGATCCTCACCACATCGCACCCGAGATCGAAGCAGGCCTTCTTAGTATCGGATGCGTTTGTTGGCCCAATCAGCCCGCTAGCAGGTTATTGAGCAACGTCAATACGGCCATCAGGAGGTTTCAGCGTGGATGACTCTCGCCGCGATATCGCTTCGCCTAAACGCCCCCTCGAATCCTATCTTGCTTGTGGCTTCGTATGCCCGATCCCGAGCGTCAGTCATGTTAGCGCCAAGGGCCGTCACACCCAGGACCCGTCCACCGTTACTGACCGGTTCCTTCTCCAGCAGGGTTGTCCCGGCGTGATAGACGAACACGTCGTCCATGGCGCCAGCCGAATCCAGTCCTTCTATGGTCTTACCCTTCTCATAACTACCGGGGTAGCCCGCTGAGGCCATAACCACGCAAACCGCCGGTTTGGGGTTCCAGCGGATCTCAATTTGGTCAAGTCGACCGTCAACGACAGCCTCAAGAACGTCAACCAAATCCGACTCAAGCCGCATAAGAAGAGGCTGGGTCTCAGGATCACCGAAGCGGCAGTTGAACTCGAGCACTTTCGGACCACCCGGCGTTATCATCAACCCCACATAGAGCACGCCACGATAAGGAGCCCCATCTCTGCGCATCGCATCAACGACCGGGACGAGCACTTCACTTTCGACCTTCGCGAGTAACTCCGACGTGCCGAAAGGAGACGGACTATATGCCCCCATACCGCCCGTGTTGGGTCCCGCATCTCCATCACCGAGCCGCTTATGATCCCCAGCCGTGTCGAGAACGTAGATCGTCCGGCCGTCCACCAGCGCGAAAACCGACAGCTCCTCGCCCTTGAGCAGCTCCTCGACCACAACGCTCAGACCGGCGTCCCCGAACGCCTTGTCCAGCATGATTTGTTCGAGGGCGATCAGTGCGTCGGAGGGCTCTTCACAGACGAAGACGCCCTTCCCCGCGGCCAGACCGGACGCCTTCACAACCACTCCGCTTTCACGCGAGGCTATATAGTCGCGGGCTTCGTTGTAGTGGTCGAAGGAGCGCCCCTTCGCCGTGGGAATACCGGCGTTCTTCATGAGGTTCTTGGCGTAGGACTTGTCACCTTCGATTCGAGCAGCGGCAGCGGTAGGACCGAAGATGCGCAGACCTTCCGCCAAGAAACGATCAACGATCCCGTTGCACAGAGGGTCTTCAGGCCCCACGATCGTCAGATCGACGCAGCGGTCACGGGCCAGCGCTACCACGGCATCGTTATCGCTGAGATCAACGCTCACGTTGTCGCCCAACGAGGCTGTCCCCGCGTTACCTGGCGCACAGATCACACGGTCAACACGAGATGAAGCCGCTATACCGCGTGCCAAAGCGTGCTCACGCCCGCCCCCACCGAGAATCAGAACACGCATGGCGATCGCCTCCTTCAGGCCTTATGGGGCTCGGATTCATCCCGTCCTTGCGGACGCATCCCAAGCTGCCCGTGATATTACTCGAACGACTAGCTTAACCCACATCACCGTTTGATCCAGACGCAAAGCCCCGTCCGCCCCAGGGCAAGGACCGGAGGGCGTCATACGACATACTACAGCGGACATCACCCTGGCCGACGAACGCAGCCTATGATGGCGCAAGACGCTGGCTGCGTAAAGGGCGTCGGGCGAGCTGCCGACGCTTTGGAAGATGGCTTTGGTGCCCGGAAGTTCAAGCGATCCGCTGGCTATCGTGCCTGCCGTTGAGCTGCTGCAAGAGACAGCTCAGTCCCCACCGCACCCAGCTTCGGGCCTACTTCACAGTTTCGCGTACAGCAACGCTGGCGGTCTCAGCAGTGACAGCGGAAAGGCCAAAAAAACCTGCTCATGTGGTTCGGCAGCCCTTCCTTATCGGACCTCTTGTCGCATAGAATAAGAGGACACCGAAGGAGGGGGTCACCAACGGAACCTACGGAGGAGGGAGAGGGGCATGGGCCGGCGCTCGTTCTCTCCTGGCGCTGGCCCGCTTTGCGCATACGCACCCATCAAGACAAGCCCGAACAAAGATGTTCGTGAACCCAGCCGTCGCCCGCCGCTGATCGACCCGGCGGCAACGGCAGGCGCGCAAACAACCCGCTCCTCGTCGACCCGGCGTTGACGAGGAGCGGGGCAAAACCAACCTACACGTCGGAACTCATAATCGCGAACCGGTGTTATTTCAGCGATTCGGCAAAGACCTTCTGGGCGGCTGCCACACCGGCACCTGTCTCGAACTTGTAGCCAAGCTGCCCAAGCGTCAATTCCAGCGCGGAGATCACGCCAAGTGTATCAAACGCATCCACATATCCCATATGGGAGAAGCGGACGATCTTGCCCTTGAGATCCCCTTGTCCGCCGGCGATGTGGAAGCCGTAAGACGCCTTGATTGTCTTGCGGAGTTTCGGCTCATCGATGCCATCCGGAACCACAAGTGCCGTGACCGAATCAACCGTGTCCTTGGCGTAGACCTTGACCCCTATCGCCTTGGCGGCTTCACGCGTCGCCTTGGCGAGCATTGACGTCTCAGCCCAGATGTTCTCCAGACCTTGCTCCTTGATCTTTCGCAATGCCATGCGGGCACCGGCCATCAGCGTATTGGCCGGCGTGTACGGAGCATCGCCCGTGTCGGCTGACTTTCTGTAGGCCTTGATGTCGGTGTACAGCGAGTGCATCTTGCCGCCTTCGATCCGGTCCCATGCGCGATCGCTTATCGCGACGAAACCCAGCCCCGGCGGAAGCATCAGTGCCTTCTGCGAACCGGTGATGTAAGCGTCCACGCCCCACTCATCCATCTTGACCGGAATCGCCCCAACGGCTGTTATTCCATCAACGATCATAATCGCGCCGCGCTCGCGGCAGAGTCCGGCGATGCCCTGCACGTCGGTCAGAGCGGTCGTGGACGTCTCGGAATGAACCACGATAACCGTATCGAGCTTCGAGTCAGCGTCCATAGCCGCCGCAACGTCAGCCACCTTCGCACCCGTGCCCCATTCCAGATCGAGCGCCGTGTGGTCGATGTCCCAAGCCTTGCAGACTTTCGCCCAGCGCTCGGCGAACTTTCCGTTGCGGATGACCAGGGCTTTGTGGCCCGGCGAGCAACAACCGACGATGGCCGCCTCCGCAGCCGACGTCCCGCTACCGGTGACGCATATGCAGGTACCCTTGGTTTGGAAAAGGTACTGCAGCAAGCCCGTGACCTCCTTGGCCATCTCCCGGTACTCCGGGGTCCGATGGTGGGTGATCGGGTGGGCCATCTCCAACAGAATGTCCTCGGGAACCATGGTCGGGCCGGGTGTAAACAGACGGAACTTTTTCATGGCGGTTGCCTCTCTCGCGAATTGTGTCCACAGCGCCTCAAACAACGACTAATCAGAAGATCATACGGCTCGGACGGCAGACTACAAGTCACGGCACGGTTCGCCCGCCGTCGGTGCTCCATGACACTTCAGGCGAATCGCGCGACTGCCAAGTGACACGTGACGAACACCCGCGTCGCGCTCCTGAGCCGAGCCCCGAGCGCAATAGCGGGTCCCAAGACCTATAGCCCATCCACCAAGACCCCGCGCCGGCGTTTGGGGCTCTGATCAGCCCCGCCGATGGTGCCATGGACCCCGCCGCCGATGGTAAGAAATCCGGCAAGTTCTGTGCCAGCAACGCAAGCACACCGGCGAGCGAAGCTCGCCTGTGGCATCCAGTTCAGCCACGGAATGAGTGCCCCATGCCCTCAGCCGTGGGGGATAGACAACGGGTTCCACCGGCAGAGGTAACCAATCGATGCTCACTGGCCCACAAGCCGCCAGCACCGCCCGAGTACCTTCTGCGGCACGTGCAGAGCGGGCGGTCGTTAACCCCAGCGGATCAGCCCTACGGAGTGCTTATCTTCGATGTGTGGGTGGTTGGGCAAGATGCGGACGGCGAAACCATGTCTCCCGGTATTCCGGCAGGGTATCTTGCCAACGTATCGATATGTGCCGTTCTCGGGATCACCATCGGTGTTCATCGGAGTCACCTCACCGTCGCTGACCTCGCTGACCCCGCTGGTCAAACCGTGGTAGAGTTCGACCGACACGTCCTTGGGAGCAACGCTTCCGAGGTGGACTCGGACCGCCACGTCCAGTGCCTTCCCCACCGGTTGAATCGCCCCGCCGTCGGTCTTGACCTCCTCGATCCGCACCTGTTCCCAGTTCTGGGCGATCTCCTTTTTCCATGCCGCCAGCGCCCGGGCAACTTCGTATTCGCTTTCCACAAGCTTGGCTGACCGTCGCATCGCCGGACCATAGAGCCTGTCGGTGTACTCCCGCAACATCCTGTTGGCGCTGAACTGCGGCGAACACGTGCGCATAGAGGCCTTTATCTTGGCAATCCACTCTCTTGGCAATCCGTCCCGGCTCCGGTCGTAGAAGAGCGGGATGATCTCGCGCTCGAGTGTCTCGTAGATCGAAGTGCTTTCGACGTAGTCCTGGTACCCGTCGCTGTCGTAAATGTGCTCATCGCCCACGATCCAACCGTTCGAGCCGTCGTAGGCTTCGGGCCACCAGCCGTCGAGAACCGAGAAGTTGATCCCACCGTTGGGAGTCACCTTCATACCGCTCGTCCCGCTGGCTTCAAACAACTTGACCGGGTTATTAAGCCAGACGTCCACTCCTTGAACGAGGGAACGCGCAATGCCCATCGCATAGTCTTCCAGAAAGACGACTCGCTTATGGGCCTTTTGTGTTCCAGCAAAATCAACGATTCTCTTGATAAGCTCCTTGCCAACATCGTCTCGTGGATGTGCCTTTCCCGCGAAAACGAACTGGATAGGCCTCTCATCATTGGCCAGCAGAGCCTCGAGACGTTCCTCGTCGCTCAAAAATAGCGTCGCACGCTTGTACGTCGCGAAACGCCGCGCGAAACCCACGGTGAGCGCCGCCGGGTCAAGCAAATCATCGACTGCGTCAACCTCCGCCGGCGGGGCTCCGCGACGTTCGAGCTGTTTTTTGAGATGAGCCCGCGATGCCACAACCAGGCGTTCTCGCAAACGCTCACAGGCTCGCCACAGTTCCTCGTCGGGAATCTCGCTGACCCGCTGCCAGACAACCGAGTCAAGCGGGTTCCGCGCCCAGTCCGGCCCGAGATATCGCTCGAAGAGCCGGGCCATTTCCAGAGACTGCCACGTGCGAATGTGAATCCCGTTGGTCACCGAACTGATGGGAACCTCGCTGACCGGAAGTTCCTTCCACAACGGTTGCCACATCCTCCGGGCAACCGAAGCGTGTACCTTGCTCACACCGTTGCACGTGTTCGCCAGTCGCAAAGCTAAGATCGCCATCGAAAACGGCTCGTGCTCCCGCGCAGCGTCGAGCTGTCCCAGCGCCAACAGTCCTGGCACGGAAAGACCCGTTTCCGAGGCAAGAGGCCCCATGTGCTCCTCAACCAATTCTGAGGGAAACGTGTCGATCCCCGCCGGAACAGGCGTGTGCGTCGTAAAGAGCGTCGAGCCGGCGACCGCTTCCTTGGCCTGGTCAAACGACAAACCCTGGGTCTGGACGAGATGACGGATACGCTCGACCACCAGAAAGGCACAATGCCCCTCGTTCATGTGACAGATGTCGGGCTCATACCCGACAGAACCCAGCACCCTCATCCCTCCAACGCCGAGGATAACCTCCTGGCGGATGCGCATCCGTTGATCGCCGCCGTAGAGCTTCCCGGTAATCTCCTGGTCGTGCGGCTGGTTCTCCGGAACGAGAGTATCGAGCAGGTACAACTCCACTCTGCCGACCTGCGCCTTCCATATCTGCACGCAGATCGAATGCCCTCCCAGGGGCACCCAGACCTTCTTGGGAGCCCCTTGGTCATCTGTAATCAGCGTTATCGGGGCGTTCTGCAAATCCAGCGGTGGATATTCCTCGAACTGCAGCCCGTCCCTTGAGAGGTGCTGATGAAAATACCCGTGGCGGTACAGCAGACTGACGCCCACGATCGGCACACCCAGGTCGCTCGCCGACTTAAGATGGTCGCCCGCCAGAACTCCAAGACCGCCAGAGTAGACAGGCAAACACTCGTGCAAACCGAACTCCGCCGAAAAATAGGCTATCCGCCTGCCCGTAAGGTCGGAATATTCACGGTCAAACCACGTCTCGCAGGTCATGTCAGCCTCTAGCAATTTCATGACCCGGTCGAGATGGGCAAGAAAAGCCGAGTCCTCGGCAGCACGAGAGAGGCAATCCTGGTCTATTGTGTTCAAGAGTCTGACGGGGTTACGATCAGACTGCTGCCACAGGTTCGGGTCGAGCCGGCGGAACAGCTCCTGGGCCTCCGGGTTCCAGCTCCACCAGAGGTTCTTGGCAAGTTCCCGGAGAGGCGTAAGCGGCTCCGGCAAGGTTGGCAAAACCGTATATTCGCGTACTGTGTACATCCAAAGGTCCTTCACGATAACGCCGCTGTCAGCGCGCAACTCCTGGCCCTATATCGCCCGATAATCTCTTGTCGGTGTAGTCAAACTGAGGACCGTCGCAACACATCCCCCTCCCGGGCTGGTCCGCCAGAACAAGCCCACTGCACTCGCACTATCGGGCGGCAATGCGAGCTCGGGGACGTGTTCCAAAGACCTTATCGGCAATCCGCCCAGACGCCCACACGCTTCTCCGCAACAGTCCACAAGCCCCCAAGCCCCGCTGACAACCGCCTGGGGACGTTCCCCATCCGACGCAGGTTGCCCCACCAACGCCGGCTACCAAGTCTCAGTGAGAGTGTACAACCCGATCCCCAGTCACGACGCCGCGCCCAGCTTTGAACCAAGCTGGGATGATCAGCTCGTTGAAAAAACTCATCCATGAAACCCGGTTGCGGCACACGAGATGCTTTGACACGGGCGGTGGTAATCGCCAGAATACCGAGTAGAGTAAGCTAAACTCGGTCGTAGCGTTCAATCGTCGGTGTCAGCCACAAGTTCCTTGATTCCGGCCACCACGTTTGGACTGGTTATGATATAGTGCTCCCGCGCACCTGAAACTGCGGGTCGCCCGCGATGCTTGCGGAATTGAACCGCGACCGTGAGGGAGCTAAGACGCAAGAGATGATCACCCGCGCGGGCCGCTTCCTGACGCGAGCGGTTCGGGCAACCCGCGGGATCGCGTCTGATGCGACAGGAGTCCCATGGATTTAGCCGTGGGCGACGGGACGGATGACGGATCCCGCTCATGGAGGTAACAGACCCATGAAAATCCAAATGCTCAGATCAAAGCTGCACCGGGCCTGCGTCACGCGGGCGGACATCAAATACGAGGGCAGCATTGGGATCGACTCCGAGCTACTAGAAGGTGTCGGTTTGTATCCGTATGAGAAGGTGCTCGTCGCCAACCTCAACAACGGTCAGCGCTTCGAGACATACACGATAGTAGCTCCTTTCGGATCGAGACTGATTATCCTAAACGGAGCCGCCGCCCGACTGGGGACCGCCGGCGACCGGCTCATCATCATGAGCTACGCCTGGATTGAGGAATCCCTGGTTCGTGAGGGCAAGTATCAGCCCCGGATTATCCGCCTCGACGAGCACAACGAACCCGTCGATTCGCTCCAACCCTTCCCCGCGCCCCGAGAAACCGCTTCCGTCCTCGGGCGCTGAGCGTGTAGGGTCTGCTGTGCGGACCGCCCGGTTCATTCTACCGTTGCGGAATGGTCCGCACGGCAAACCCTGTTTGGCTACCTGGCTTCCCGGCGACCATGACCGCGCACCCGGAGACGAATACTTCTCCTTGACAGGGTTGATCGGCACGGCGCGTGCTTGTGGTTTTCCACAGGCCGGCTCGATAAGCCGGCTGTATCTTCATGGGAGACCTGAAATGTCCATACGTAGCTACGATCATTGTGGTTCAGAGAAGGAACTTCTTGGCGAGACGATAGGCCAATGTCTGGACCGCATCGCAGCCACCTACCCCGATTCGGACGCGGTGGTGTCGATTCACCAGGACCAGCGGTTTACCTACGACGAGTTCAACAAGGTGGTGAACCGCGCCGCCAAGGCCTTCCTCAAACTGGGTATCGAGCGCGGCGACAGGGTGGCCATCTGGTCGATAAACAACTACGAATGGGTAGTCGCACAATACGCGACCGCCAAGATCGGCGCCGTCCTGGTCAACGTCAACCCTGCCTATCGAACCCACGAGTTCGAGTACGTGCTCAAGGAATCACGGACGAAGGTTTTGCTGCTTATCGAGTCGTACAAGTCATCCAATTACCTCGACATGTTCTACAAAGTATGCCCGGAAGCCCTCGAGGCGAAACCCGGGCATATCGACTCGTGGCGCTTCCCACACCTCAAGTGTGGCGTTTTCATCGGCAGAGAAGAGCATCCCGGGATGTTCACGCGCCGGGCGTTCGCCGAGCTTGGTGATGAGCTTTCAGACGAGGCGCTCGAAGACCGCCGAGCCGAGTTGGACATCGACGACGTCATCAACATCCAGTACACCTCCGGAACCACCGGATTCCCAAAGGGTGTCACGCTCACCCACAACAACATCCTCAACAACGCCTACTGGGTCGGCCAGACGATGAAGCTCACCGAGAAGGACCGGGTCTGCGTCCCGGTCCCCTTCTACCACTGCTTCGGCATGGTCATAAGCAACCTCGGAGCGATGACTCACGGGGCAGCCGTCGTTGTTCCCGCTCAGACTTTCGACGCCGGTTCGGTGCTCAAAACCGTTCAAGACGAGCGCTGCACAGTTCTGCACGGCGTCCCGACGATGTTCATTGCCGAGCTTGACCATCCCGGTTTCGACAAGTTTGATCTCTCGAAGCTGCGCACCGGCATAATGGCCGGCGCACCATGCCCCATAGAGGTCATGCGCAAAGTCATCGACAAGATGAACATGAAACAGGTCCTCATCGGTTACGGGCAGACCGAAGCCTCTCCGCTCACAACCTGCACGCTTCCCGACGATCCGATCGAGCTACGCGTCGGGACAGTTGGCCGCGTCTTGCCCCACCAGGAACTGAAAATCGTCGATCCGGCCACCGGCAAGACGGTAATGCGAGATCAGCAGGGCGAGGTCTGTTTCCGTGGATACAACGTGATGTCCGGGTACGACAACATGCCCGAAGCCACCGCCGACGCCATCGACCCGTCACGCTGGCTGCACTCCGGCGACCTGGGAACCATGGACGACAAAGGCTATGTGCGCATCACCGGTCGGATCAAGGAAATGGTCATCCGTGGCGGCGAGAACCTTTACCCGCGCGAGATCGAGGAGTTCCTCCTGACGCTCGATGCGGTTTCCGACGCCTACGTGGTCGGCGTTCCTGACAAGAAGTTCGGCGAAGAGCTATTAGCCTGTATCAAGGTTCGCGAAGGCGCCGACGAGCCGACACTGGAAGAGTTCAAAGGGATGTGTAAGGGTAAAATCGCCCACTTCAAAATTCCACGATACTGGATGGTCGTCGACGAGTTCCCCATGACTGTCACCGGCAAGGTACAGAAATTCAAGATCCGCGAGATCGCAATCCAGAAATTCGACCTCGACGCGGACGACGCCATCGCCCATACCGGCAAGGAGTGACATCGGTTCTCCTTGGAATCCTCTGACGCCGACCCACCAGCCCCGCGCCGGGTCACCAGGAAGAGATGTGAATGCGGCTGAGAGGACTCGAACCTCCACGCCCATTGGGCACCAGATCCTAAGTCTGGCGCGTCTGCCAATTCCGCCACAGCCGCTGAGAATCGCCGGGCACCAGTGCCCGCTCGATCGGCTATTATCGCCAAACCACGCGGTGAGGCAAAGGCGCCGCGGCAGCGGATACTCTGTCGCCGGGCGCTGAGAAACGGACTTGACGCCTCGCAGAGAGTCGCCCCTGGGGCCGATGGAACAGATGCCTATTTACCGCTGATCCCCCACACTGCGTCATACCGCCCGCATGCCGAGTTGGCTTCGCGGTGATGTGGCATGGCGTCAAACCGACGCCAACGATACAGAACGACGAACGCTCGGTGCGGATGCTCTACCGGGGTGCCGAAAAGACCTCCATAAACGAGGTGAAATCCTGGAGGTCCACGTCCGTGTCATCATTGAAATCGAAAGGGACGCAGTCGACATCGCAAGGCCCACCCTCCGGACCGGTCATGCAATCATCCCAGTGAGCGAAGTCCTCCAAACCGACGTCACCGTCCTCATCGTAGTCACCCGGAAGATCAAAGACCACTTCAAGGTATGGCCAATAGTCTTGATTCCAGGAGTCCCCGCTCGTGAACTGGGCGGGTCCCCACGCCACGTCGTCTCCGGAATACGCTTCGAACTCCGAGGCATCCTTGATTAACAGACCCCTGTTTGGCTGATCCTCGTCGACCCACAGCCGGACCAGGTCCGTCACATCCCATACCATCCAACCGCCGACCTCCGGTACAACCGCGGATGCGGATTCATACGGGTCGAAATCGCCTCCGCCGGGCCTGTAGGAGGGGGTCCCAGCCAGGTAGCTGTCCCAGTAGATCGGTGTACCCGTACCCAGCCCGGAACGCACCTCCCAGTTGGAACCCATCTCCTCCCACAAACGTGTCAGACGGTGAACGCTGTAAACTCTCCCCTCGGGGTTGTCCCAGTGGTAGTCGTTGAAGTACAAGCCCAGGTGCGATTCCGTAATTCGCTCCCCGTCGACCGGCAACGCGGAGAGATCGAACATGAGAAGTGTTCTGTTATTCTTGACGTCGCCCCACAGAGTAGCCGTCCTGACCCACACTTCCAGATCGCCGCCGTGGTTGGCCCCGCTCCCCGAGGCGCATGAGTTTATCCAGTTGTCCGCCACCGGATAGAGCGTCACGGTGGACGCCTCGGCTCCTGGTACGAACAGTGCTGCAGCCAGGAGGATCGACGCCATTCCGATACTCTTCCGTGTGAAGCGGCCGCTACGGTGTTCATCCCGTCCAAACATATCGGCCTTACTCATGATCCTATCTCCGATTCGCCCGGCCGCTTGGAATAATGCGAGCAGCGCGCCTCTGAAGCAACCGCTTGGGAAATCCCCCATCCGCAAACATCAAGATTCCGACCGCCCTCTTCAGGGCCGATCGAAACAGGGGTCATTACCCCAAAAGGGATCCTCCCAGGCGCGCTCCACGGGCTGCAGGTCATCACTGCTGATCCAGCCCACGTGCGTGTCGAGGTAAAGAACGCTGCATAGCTTATCGTGCCGGAATGAGAAGTTGTCGCTTACACAACCCTGCCATCCGACGGCAAGTGGAGCCTGGGCTTTACCGGCTGCGTCAGCGAACGCCAGCGCCTCCGCCGGCGCCTTGACTTGATGGCGGCGACGCCCCTGCTTGGATCGCCCCCGACGCATTCCGAAAGCTGACGTGTTCGCTCCGTAACTCGCCCGACAGACCTTCAAGCTGCCATCAAGGCACCGGTCCGGTTCGGGGTCGGCTGGACACGTCAGGACCGACCGCTCGTCGGGATTGGGCTCGAGCCCAATAGTCGAAAGCAGAGCGCCGTTCTCCCACCAGTTCTCCGGACCGGATGTGCCTTCGGGCGATTCAGCCGTCGGATACCAGTCCTGGTTAGTGTCGGTGTAGACCTGCAAACCTACGGCAATCTCCCTCAGGTGAGTGGAGCAAACCGTACGCCGCACTCTTGTGCGGGCTTTCGCCAAACCGGGCAGCAGGATGGCGATCAGCAAAGATATAACGCCAATAACGACCAACAGCTCAATCAGCGTGAATCCACAACCACGAACCGTTCCGTTGCACAGTGAACAGCGACGCATCGCATTTTCTCCAACACTCTCAGGAAAAGCGGCGTAACATAGCCGCCCCCAGCACCATCAACACCAGCGAAGCGGGCTCAGGCACATAGGTAACTTCCAAGAAAGGATGAAACTCGCTCTCCGAGAACTCGCTGCTGCGAAAGCGAGCATGATAGCTGATCGTGCCTCCACCCGGGTCCGACTCGATCTCGACCGAGTCTCTGATCAACAAGCCAAAGTCATCGTGGGTCTCGCCGACCCATTCCTTCACCAGCTCAGTGACATCCCATGTCATCCATTGACCGACGTCGGCGGGAGTGACAGCGGATGCATAGACCTCCGTGGCAAAGTCACCGCCGCCTGGCTGATAGGGTGGCTGCCCGGCATCGTAGCTGTCCCAATAGACAGGGTTCTCAAGGGAATAGTCATCGCGGGCTAGCCAGGTCGAGTTCATCTCGTCCCATTCGTTCACAATGCGATGGACCTCATAGGTGTGTCCGACGGGGTCATAGTCCGGCTTGTCGAAGTAGTACAGACCCAGGTTTGCCTGGGTAATCAGGTCTTCGTCTTCGGGTAGGTCCGCTAGATCAAACGAGAGCAACGATCGGAAATTCTTGGGCTCGCGGTCCCCGGCGCTCCCCCACCATGACGACCGAACCCGCAATTCGTCCTGTCCGCCGTTGTTCACCAGTGAGCCAGATGAACATGAACTGATCCAGTTGTCCGCGAGCGCGCCCAGGTTTACCGTCTCACCTTGAACTGTCGACGCCGAAACCAGAAGCAACATCACCCCGAAAACGACACAAGAACGTGCCAGTGACCGAGAAACTGCCGTTCCCCCGCGAAAACCTCTCTTCTCCCTGCTCGCTTCCCTCATCATTGTTCTCCTTTGGGTGTTTGGCCGGCGCTCTAAAGCACCAGCGGATGTCTGCAATCCCTGAACCCCGTTCAGAGCTTCTTCTCGGTTTCGGTGCCGCGCGATCGGGTCAGGCAGTGCGCGCAACTACCGCCCACCCCTTCGCCACCGGTTGTGACTTTCGGAGAGCTAATTAGAACTCAGTTTCACTGCCAGTCGGTCAAAGATAACGTTAGACGAACTCGACTCCGGCAGGCGCCGTTCCGTCGGATCCGTCAATGATCTACGAACCATTGGGCCACAAAAGCGCCAAAACAGCCGCAAGACACGGTAAATCACGCCTGTCACTAATGCGGAATGATACAGGCGGGATTGACTATACGCCCTATGAACACAGGATGCAAGCAAAAATCGCAATCTAATTGAGATTCAATCTCAGAACAGTGGAGACCTGAAAATGGGCCAGGCTTACCAGCTGGATGACCACGCGACATCCGCCGGGCGGCGATGTGCCTGACATTTCTATGAGTACAACGAGCTTGCTTGTACGTTCAAGCAGTGACCGCGCGAAAGGACCGGTTACGGTGTCAAAGATGGAAAGGCACGGGATGGGCTTGCCCCAGCCGCGGCCGGGGCGCACCGAACCACATGGAAATATGGCGGCGTGCTTACTGGGCTACGGTCAAGATGATCTCATCAAGCGAAACGGTGACACCACTTGGCACTTCAATGACCAGGCGCCAGATTGAGAGGTCGCTCGAGTCGATGTTGTACTGGGCACCGGTGTCGGTGGTGGTGGCTGCTGTGAAGGACTCAACCGTATCCACAATTCCGCCAAGGGTATCCCGGACGGTCATGACAGCTCCGGGAGCACCTAAGTCGGAGAAGTACAGGCGTAGCTCGCGTACATCAAGCCCGGTGAATGTGACGGTGGCTGTCACGCCGCTTGTCTCGGGGAACCAGGCCCAATCGTCAATGAAACCGTAAGCCAGTTGCTCTTCTGCTGTGGTCGCCAGTCGGCCCACGCCACCGGCAAAATCGATCGATCCGCCAGCAATCGCATAGCTTGCAGGATTCACGCCCGCAGGCACGTCGCCGAGGAAAGTTATCGGATCCAGCGTGATCAGTGTCACGGGCGCCGGAACATCTCCGCCGCCACCACCACCGCCGCCAGTGTCGCCGTCTTCTTCGTCTTCATCGTCGGCATCTTCATCGCCGTCGTCTGCGTCCTCGTCCTGCTCATCCTCAGTGGCGTCGTCTGCGTTGTCTTGGTCCGCGTCGCCCTCGCCCTCGCCGTCGTCGGCGTCCGCATCCTCATCGTCCGGGTCCGGATCGTCCTCGACATCGTCTGCGTCCTCGCCAACGTCGCCGGGCTCGTCGCCATCGGGCAACTGACCCTCATCCACGACATCGCCGGGACCGTCACCCTCGACGTCCGGCTCATCAGCCGTCAGGTCATCGCCGACGTCAGCCGCAGGAGGCAACGTCGCCTCGGGTGACGGATCGACAGGCGGACAACCGCCCAAAAGAGCTAGAGCTACGAACAGAACTGCGAGCTTCTTCGGTAACGACATCGGATACTCCCCACAGATACTCACTCCGGTGCGACAAAGACCCCTCGCAACCGGCAGATACATGACAGATACGAAAACCTATCGACCCCAGGGTCTGGAGGCAGACACGATTGCCCCATCCGCGAACCCACGGCAGAAAAACCCGCCGATACACTGGACAATGCTCAGACGGACTAAGTGTCGGGTCAATCGGTGCGGCGTTTGCGTCTCAGTGCTGCAACCGCCCCCAAGCCTATAAAGCAGATGGTCGCGGGCTCGGGAACTTCCGAGACGGCGTATTGAATCATGTTGTCCTGGACTTTGCCCCTAGCTTCGCCGCCGATCGCCCAACCGACAGTCAGCGTCGAAACCAGAACGTTACCCAGATCAACGTAATACTCGATCAGAACAGGACCGTCGGTGTTAGACAGGATGACGGATGCGTCCGCAGCGAAGTTGGCGAGTATCCCGTGGTCCGTGCGTCCCCAATCGCTGAAATCCGACTGTACCAGTGTCTCACCGCCGAATCCCTCACCAGTGATCATCCGGTGTCCCGGTCTGGTAAGAAACTCCTCGTCGTGCAAACCCTGCCGAGCATAATCGACGCCGCCTGGAGCGATGTCATCCTGGTAGCCAAAGTTGCCCGCAACGTTGAGAACAAGTGTTCCACCGGTGGCGACGTAAAGTTGCAACGACCCGCCGTCAACAACGGCTGAGCGGAGATTCGCGTAACCCGTAGTTCCGAATCCGGGGCTTACAAAAACGGCGTCGTAAACGGCGAGCGCCTCAGCCGTCATTGTGTTGATCTGGTCCAAACTCGCTGTCGAGACGACATGCCCCAGCGCGCCAGCTTTCTGCACATTGTTGGTGTAGTACCCGTCGGTCGACATGAGTATCTGGGTTGCGGACGCAGTCCCCACCCCAACCGTCACCACGACCACGACTATCACAGATAACCAGGTTGTCTTCACGAACTGCCCCTCCCCCTCAACACGAGCGTCATCGGTCCCCTCAGTGCTTCTTTTCCCAATACGACGCGAGAAAAGACTGAGCCGCGCAACCCACCAGGCTCACGCAGAACGCCCCTTCAGCAGTGACCCATCTTAACGCCATCCCGTCTACGCGTCAAGACCAACACCGTCGCGGAACCGCAACAGTAGGCGCTTTTCTCGCCCGCTAGGTCCGATATATTGCCGGCAGTACGTGCTGGCGTTTCGTCGGGATATCGTCAGCCCAAACCAAGCCAGGAACTGATCGCCGGTGCGAACTTCACCACCAGACCAGCGAAAACAACGCTGACCATGCTCATCAGCTTGATCAAGATGTTGAGGCTCGGGCCCGAGGTATCCTTGAACGGGTCTCCGACGGTATCTCCGACGATGGTGGCTTTGTGGACATCGCTGCCCTTGCCGCCGTAGTGGCCTTTCTCGATGTACTTCTTGGCGTTGTCCCAGGCACCGCCTGCGTTGGCCATGAAGATCGCAAGGGCAAACCCGCTCGTGAGTCCTCCGACCAACAAGCCCATTACGCCTGACACGCCGAAGACCAAACCCACGACAACCGGTACGGCGATCGCCAACAGAGAGGGGAAGATCATCTCCTTCTGGGCGCCGCGCGTGGAGATGGCTACGCAGCGGGCGTAGTCGGGCACCTTCTGACCCTCGAACTCGACCTGCTCTCGAGGCCAGTTCTCCGAATCTGCCGCCTCCTGTTCGCTCATACCGTTGGTGGCAATAAGGTACTTGCCCACCTTCTTGAACTGGTCGCGGCACTCGAGCATCATTTGGTAGGCTGCCCGTCCGACCGCCTGCATGGTGAGTGCACAGAACACGAACGCCAACATCACGCCCGCGAACATACCGCACAGCACTTTCGGGTTCATCAGTGTGACGTCATAGAAGTCCATGAACTGCTGAAGCGAAGCCTTGCGTGCGGGAACCAGTTGGAGCTCGTGGTCGACGCCGTTGTCATCGATAATGTGGGTTGTGCGAACATACTCGCTCTCTCGCTTGGCCTCGGACAAGCCGCTAATTGTGGCGTTCTTTCTGCCTTTGTCCTTGATCCAATCGTCGAGGACGCGCCGTGGTTCCGAACTGATCAGCATGTACGTCTCGAAGTCGCTATCCTTCATACCCGGACGGACCTTCTCGGCGAACTTCCCGTGGCCCATATAGAAGATATCGCCGACCAGCAGGTCCTTACCCTCCTCAGTGAGGGCATCCGCGTCGATGGTCCGAACGTAGGCGACTGACTCGCGAATCTGGCCGATGCGGACCTCTTCCACGTAAGCGGCCAAGAGTGCAAGAGCCGTCAAAGCCGCAGAACCGATTGCGAAACCCTTACCGGTAGCCGCCGTGGTGTTACCCAGCGAGTCGAGAGCGTCGGTCCGCTCACGAACCTCGGGCTCCTGGCCGGTCATCTCGGCATTGCCGCCGGCGTTGTCGGCGATCGGGCCGTAAGCGTCGGTCGCCAACGTGAAACCGAGCGTCGCTAGCATTCCGACAGCAGCCAGCCCCACGCCGTACAGCCCGAGCATGAAGCTGCTGCCTCCGCCGGCGAAGTTGAACGAGAGCAGAATCGCTAGAATGACAATCGTCAGTGCCGCCCAGGTGCTCTTCATGCCCTCGGCGATACCAGCGATGATCACAGTAGCGGGGCCGGTCTCGCCTTGCTTTGAGATTCGCTGGGTAGGTTTGAAATCGTAGCTCGTGTAGCGCTCGGTGAACTGGCCGATACCCCAACCAGCCACAAGCCCGACCACTACCGCCATCGCCACTCCGGACGCGTTCACGCCCTCGACATCGCCCAGCAAAAGCCAGCAGATCACGAATGTGGCAACCAAAATAGCGGCACTGGAGATAACCAGACCCCTGTTCAGTGCCCCCATGAGTTGGGCCATCGTGGCGCCTTCTTCCGTCTTCACCAGGTTGATGCCCGCCCAGATGCTGGCAATGATCCCTGCCCCGGCGATGACCACCGGGACGGATATGAAGCGTATCGCATCGGCGCCCCACGTCGCGCTGCCCAGCGCGTGGGCAGCCGCAACTCCCAGGGCAGACGTCGCCAGGATCGATCCGGCGTACGACTCGTACAGGTCCGCCCCCATGCCTGCGACGTCGCCGACGTTGTCACCGACGTTGTCCGCAATCGCAGCCGGGTTGCGGGGGTCATCCTCCGGAATCTCGGCCTCCACCTTGCCGACCAGATCGGCACCAACGTCAGCCGCCTTGGTGTAGATGCCTCCGCCAACGCGGGCAAACAGCGCCTGCGTGCTGGCACCCATCCCAAACGTGAGCATGACCACGGTAATCTCGAACAGCGGCATATCCGTCACGCAGTAGAGCACCAGAAACCAGACGGTAATGTCGATGACCGCAAAGCCCACCACGATAAGACCCATCACCGCGCCCGCACGGAAGGCGACCCGCAATCCGCGGTTAAGCCCCACGCGCGCTCCCGCCGTCGTGCGATGGGCGGCCATTGTGGCCGTCCGCATGCCGATGTAGCCGCACAAACCGCTGAAGAAACCACCGGTCAGGAAGGCGAAGGGTACGATCTTATGCTGAACGTGCAGACCCCACGCCATCCACGCGAGTACCCCCATCAAGACGACAAAGACAACCGCCACAACGGAGTACTGCCTTCTGATGTAGGCCATCGCACCGTCGCGCACGTACCCGGCGATCTTAATCATGTCCGTATCGCCCTCGTCCGACTCGATGACCTCCCGGTAGTACTTCCTGGCCATCCGCAGAGCGATAATGCCGCACAGAGGAGCAAGCCACCAAAGCCAGGGAATCCCCGGCCTGTCGGAGGCGGCCTCTTGTTTGTCCTTGGAATCCTGGATCTCCCCAAGAGTTGTGCCCCCCTCCTGAATCGCGGGACCGGAGGCCTTCGGCGTCGACGCCAGCTTCTCAACCGGAGCCGGCGTCGGCTCGGGCGTGAGTTCTAGCTTGGATTCCCGCTCAGACGCCGTCGGAGCCGGATTCGGCTGTGCCGCATCCTGCGCGAACACACCCTGAACGAAAAGCAGAGCCGCGCCGCAAACCAACATCAGCGGCAGGTAACCTGCAATGTGCTTTGTCTTCAACGGACTATCTCCTTAAGAATCTGTCTTCCTGGCTCGCTTTCCAGGTACGCTTGCACCGCACGACATGTACCCGCATTCCGACCGATCGGCAAGCAGCACTGACAAAAAGAGCCAGAAGCCACACCGCAATCGAGTTCGGAACTCTGGCATGATCGACCCGCACTAAGACGATCAGCCATTCTCAGGAACTATAGCAAAAGCGGTCAACCCTGCCAATGCTAAACGACCATTAGTCCGAAGCCACGCCGCTACCCAAATCACCGGCGCCTTGCCAACCCTGCAGGCCGAAAGATACGCCCGGGGCAGCACTCTCACTGTTGCGGTGCAACTTCGAAGACAACGTGTCCTACAATAGCGGTGGCGCGATCCTCAAGGAGACAGGTGTGGGCACCGTTTTCACGGTGACCGCCTGCCAGTTTACGGGCAACACCGCTGCCAAAGAAGGCGGTGCGATTTACGCCTACGGCTATTCCAACTCGGACTACGAGTTCGTTAATACCCTGTTCGTGGGTAACACTGCCGGCAACGGAAGCAACGATGGCAAGGGCGGTGCAGTCTACAATTGGAGTGCCAGCGACTTTATCAACTGTACGTTCGTCGATAACCTGGCTGAGGACGACGGCGCCGGTGGTCAAGGCGGCGGGATCTACAACCTTCTCTACACCGCCACCATCACAAACTGCATCTTCAAGAACAACGAAGACGGCGGAGGAGACGACGAAAGCTCCCAAATCCACGTCGGCAGCGGCACGGCGACAGTGACCTACACGGCCTTGTCGGCTTGTGACACTGGCGCAGGTGGTTTCTGCTACGACTCGAACGACAACAACGTCGAGGTTTCGGCGGTATTCGTTGATTCCGGCGATCACCCCTACCAACTCCAGGGGGGCGCCAGCAACGACGAACTGATTGACCTGGGTCTCACGTCAGCAAACAGTACGTCGGTGGATCTGGCCCAAGCGGACCGAAAGGTCGATCATCAGAACTGGGATGACGATTGCGAACAGGAAAGTGAGGAGATCGATATGGGCGCCTACGAAGTGGAATGCCCGGAATAGGAGGTACTAGAGATCGAGCCCCTTGTGGCCCTCCAGGGGCGCAAGGGGCTCTTTGATAGAGCCTATGTCATTTCAATGTCTGAAAGACGGCAAAGTCGGCTAGGTCGACATCCTCGTCATCATCGAAGTCCCAGAAAATCAGACATGGCCACTCATAAACGGACCCAGGTCCGCACATGCACCATTCAAAATAGGCGTAGTCATCAGCGTTCACGGGACACAAGGGCGAAACCACCCTGAGGTATGGACAAGGCGAGGTGCCAGCCAGCGACCGTGCGAGGTCGAACCGGGCAAAGTCGTCCGGCGAGGAAAGACGGAAACCAAGGTATCGATCCCCGGAAGACTTGTACTCCGCGACAAGATCCGTGATATCCACGCTAAGCTGGTAAAACTCCGGGATGGAGAACGCGTAGTCTAGCGTCCAGTAATAGTCGCCAACATCCCAATCTGCATCATCCGTTTCGGCGTTTCCCACGAAATGATAGAACTCCACTGTTTCGACGGGGTCGCCATCGTCCCGATTGCGAATGAACGTCTCGAAAGTGATGCGCTCGAACTCGTCGGGGATCATCGAAAGGTCATATTCGAGTATCGAGCGTACATCACGTGACGTCTTCGATACTGAGAGTCCGCAGTAATTGGGGTCCTCATGGTCCCCGCCGCCTGCCTCGCCATTGACGATCCAAAACGCGATCGCCGCATCGACGAAGTATGGCCACTCGGTCCGCTTGTAGTCGGGCTCAGGCAGCGGGCCGTAGGCTTGGTCCGCGTCTGTTCTGGTTTCGCTCTCGCTGCCCACGCCCGGAAGGGATGGCCCACCCGCCTCTTGAATGACCGGCACTTGACCGCCACCCGTGCCGGTCAACTCCGCTCCGTCCCCCACCCCTGGAAGAGATGGTGCACCCTGGCGAACAGCATTGGGCCCACCCGACTCCGTCTCACCGGCTGAAATCCCAACCATCGCCCCGACACAAAACACAACAAGCACCAAACGGATCATAACCCACGCCTCCTTGAGACGGTCACGTCACTTCAACGTCTGAAAGACAGCGAAGTCGGCCAAGTCTACATCTTCGTCATAGTCAAAGTCCCAAAGAATCAAGCATGACCACGCCCAGAGGTAGTCAGGCCCCCAGACGCACGCTCCAAAAGAGGCGTAGTCATCAGCGCTCACCGGGCACGAGGAAGACAATACCCTGAGGTAAGGACAAGGGAAGGTGCTACCCAATGATTCGCCAAGGTCGAACCGGGCGAAGTCGTCCGGCGACGAAAGGCGTAAGCCCAAGTACCGGTTCCCTTGCTGTTTATACTGTCGCACCAGGTCGGTCACATCGAGCTGCAGACGCACGGCGACCTCGGGAAACGCATCCACTAGCGTCCAGAAGTGCTCGCCCGCGACACCGTCCTCGTCGTCCATCTGGCCGTTGCCCACGAAATGATGGAACTCCACTGTTTCAATGGGATCGCCAACGTCCCGGTTCCGGATGATCGTCTCAAAAGTGATGCGCTCGAACTCGTTGGGGATCATCGACAGGTCGTATTCGAGGACCGACCGGGAATCACGCGACGTCTTCTTCACAGTGAGATTGCAGTAATTGGGATCATCCGGGCCACCCCAGTCGCCTGCGTAAGGCGGATCGCTGTAGTTGTTGATGACCAGGAACACAACGGCCGCGTCGACGAAGTATGGCCACTCGGTTCGCTCGTGGTCTGGCTCAGGCAGCGGGCCGTAGGCTTGGTCCGCGTCTGTTCTGGTTTCGCTCTGGCTGCCCATGCCCGGAAGGGATGGCCCACCCGACTCCGCCTCACCGGCTGAAACCCCAACCATCGCACCGACACAAAACACAACAAGCACCAAACGGATCATAACCCACGCCTCCTTGAAACGGTCACGTCACTTCAGCGTCTGAAAGACGGCGAAATCGGCCAAGTCGACATCATCATCGTGGTCCAAATCCCATCCAAGCAAGCATGATTGCGCCCAAATATAGTCAGGCCCCCACATGCACCATTCAAAGTAGGCGTAGTCATCAGCGCTCACCGGGCACGACGGAGACAGCACCCTGAGGTACGGACAGGGCGCGGTACTCCCCAGCGACCTCCCGAGGTCAAACCGGGCGAAGTCATCCGGCGAGGAGAGGCGTAGCCCAAGATACTGATGCCCCTTCTGTTTGTACTGTCGCACCAGATCAGTCACGTCAAGCTGCAAATGGACGATTGATCCTTCCGCATACGAATCCACCAGCGTCCAGAAGTGCTCGCCCGCGACTCCGTCCTCATCGTCCATCTGGCCGTTGCCCACAAAGTGATAGAACTCCACGGTTTCAATGGGATCGCCGACGTCATAGTTCCGGATGTTCGTCTCGAAAGAGATGCGCTCGAACTCGTCGGGGATCATCGATAGGTCGTATTCGATGATCGAGCGGGAATCGCGCGAAGTTTTCTTTACTGTCAGATTGCAGTAGTTCGGATCATCCGGATCGTCTCCACCGGCCCACGGGGGGTTCTGGTAATCGTCGATCACCCTGAATACCGAGGCCGCATCGACGAAGTATGGCCACTCGGTCCGCTCGTCGTCGGGCTCAGGCAGCGGGCCGTAGGCTTGGTCCGCGTCTGTTCTGGTTTCGCTCTGGCTGCCCACGCCCGGAAGGGATGGCCCACCCGACTCCGTCTCACCGGCTGAAATCCCAACCATCGCCCCGACACAAAACACAACAAGCACCAAACGGATCATAACCCGCGCCTCCAGATTGGCATCTCGCATCCACCCTGCTCCGTCCCCCACCCCTGGAGGGGATGGGGCACCCGACATGTCGTAACCC
>Ga0180434_10002584_pt1 | contig 23915 bp, 13 predicted proteins | sample SS_ome_7_FD_132453 | JGI IMG/M metagenome (GOLD analysis project Ga0180434, IMG submission 132453) | Hypersaline lake sediment archaeal communities from the Salton Sea, California, USA - SS_1_D_2 metaG | ecosystem: Environmental > Aquatic > Non-marine Saline and Alkaline > Hypersaline >... | reverse complement strand
GGGACACGAAGAGAGCCGCCGCCTCCTGGCCCGCATGCAGGACGAGGCCGTGCCCATCATCGCGCCTACGCTCCTGCTGCCCGAGGTAGCTGCGGCCATAGCGCGGGGCCGGGACGACGCCGACCTGGCCCGCCGCTTTGCGGGTAAGCTGCGGCAGCTCCCGCACCTGGTCCTGACGCCGATGGACGAAACCCTGGCCCGGCAGGCGGCCGACGTCGCGGCCCAGCACCGGCTGCGCGCCAGCGTCGCTGTCTACGCCGCCGTCGCCCTGCGCTTCGGCAGCACGCTGGTCACCCTGGACCGGGAACAGCGCGAGCGCGTGGCCGACGTACTCTCCTCGCGCCTGCCAGCGGAGGCGCTGGCGGAGTGGGCGTGATCTCAGATGAAAAACTGGGTTTCCTCAATCACTTCAACTGGTTCGATCTCGCGTCGCTTGGTGTCATAAGGTCAGGGTTTCTGTGCAAACCCATAGGTGATGGGTGGCACCTTGGTTTGCATTTTCCGCTATATTGTGCTACAATATCCATACAAGGGGCCTCGCGGCTTGCCAGAGCCTGAGGCGAGGACCAGCGGTGGTGGGAGTGCCGCGGGGTAGGACCGACTGTTGTGAGCATAACGAGGAGTCGCATAATGACCATCGCAAAAGTGACCCAAAAACACATTCTTGAGGAGCTGGGCGACCTGGAGCCTGAACGGTGGAGCGAGGTGCTCGATTTCATCGGATACTTGAAACATCGTGCAGCCCCGGAGCGGGCGCAAGCTGGCCCACGGGACCTAACCGCCCGCGAACTGTTGCAGTCGGACCTGGTGGGCATGTGGGCCGATCGGGAAGACATTGAAGACAGTCTGTCTTTCGCTCGCCAACTCCGCCAGCAAGCACAGCACCGCCAGAGAGGCAGCGATGATACTGCTTGATACGGACGTTATGGTGGACATCATGCGCCGATACCGCCCTGCTCTGGTGTGGCTGGACTCGTTGGGATCCGATATGATCGGCATCCCGGGTCTGGTTGCAATGGAGCTGTTGCAGGGGTGCCGCGATCGGGATGAGCAGCGGAGGGTGGAGAACTTGCTACGTTCCTACACGTTCTACTGGCCCGGCAAGACGGATTGCGCGAGGGCCTATGATGACTTCGCCGCATACTATCTGGGCCACAGCATCGGTATCCTGGATGCTCTGATCGCCGAAACGGCGGTAGGCTTGGGCGTACAACTTGTTACCTTCAACGAGAAGCACTACAGAGTCGTCAGTGAGCTACAGATGCTCCAGCCGTATCCTCGACGATAGTTCTTCTTGTGAGACGATTAGGGTATCTGTGCGTTCTAACACATCTTTCACGATCCTTTCACTCAACGTGAACGCATCCGCGCTACCATAAGACCGCGACCCTGTCTTGGCCAAGTCAGCCGCCAGCGGGCGCGCTCGGTTGATGAACGGCAGGTCCATACATCTGTGCCGGCACACAGCAGACACTTCGATGACCCAAAGGGCGGCCGAGAATCGCCCTTTTTCTGCATCCACCACGGCCGCCTTCGCCACGAGAATACGATCGCCCGGAGGTCCCTGTGCAGCCCGTCACGCAGCCAAAGAGAGCAGATAGGCCCCACTGCCTGCCCCCAAGAGGCGCCGTGATCGGCGAGCAGCGCGCCTGAAATGTGCGTCTTTGAACGATTGCAGCCGATAACCTCATATCTTTTCCTCTCCAATCAGTCCGATCTTGCACGCTCCGTTTCAAGCGGTCAGGTCTCCCTGTGCAGAACGAGACGGCACCACGATTTGCATTGTCCGCTCGTTGTGCTACAATCTCTATACAAGAACCGTCGTGACTTGCCAGAGCCCGAAACAACAGCCAGGGCGGTGGAAGAATATGACGCTGAATGCCCGACCCTTGCTACGTACGGCGAGTTTTCCTGCACCTGCCCAAAGCTGTGCCCAGAGGCCTCACTGAGTCCAAGGATCTGAATGATGACCGCAATCGCCGAGCTCCACCCTGGCACCCGTCTCTACGACCGCCGCGTGGGCCAGGAACGAAACCTGCACCAGGTGGAGGTCTATGGCTCTGTTGCCTTCCTCAGCTTCCTCGACCCACAGACAGGCACGGTGGATCGCCAGCCCTTCCCCGTGGACGAGATCGAGGCGCGCTTTGAGGTGCTGGAAGCGGGCTTGTCGGCCTTCCGGGCTGATCCAGAAGTGGTCCGATTGATCGCCGAGGCCTATCGCCTCCAGCACGCATATCTCTTCAATCCAATCTTCGCCACCGAGACGTCGCTCATCGACCTCTTGCCCCACCAATTGGCCGCGGTGTATGGGGTCCCACCAACCGACGACGAGCCCCAGGGCCAGCCTGGGATGCTGGATCACCCCCGCCTGCGCTTCCTGCTGGCCGACGACGCCGGCGCCGGCAAGACCATTATGGCCGGCCTCGTCATCCGCGAGATGTTGCTGCGCCGCATAGTCCAGCGGGTGCTCGTCGTCGCCCCGGCCGGCCTGGTGGGCAACTGGGAGGCGGAGCTGCGCCGCCTCTTCGGGCTTCGCTTCCGCATACTTTCAAGCAGCGACGTGTCCGATACCTACAATCCACTGGACGATCCGCGCTGCAGCCTGGCGATCGTCAGCGTCGATACCCTGGCTCGCGACCGGATGCGCACGGCTTGCGAGGCCGCCCATCCCTACGACCTCGTCATCTTTGACGAGGCGCACAAGCTTTCGGCCTGGCGGGAGAGCGATCTGAGTGTAGAGAAGTCGCTCCGCTATCAGGTGGCCGAGATCATCGCCCGCCAGGGGCGTCACCTGCTGCTGATGACCGCGACGCCCCATATGGGAAAGGAGGATCGCTACTTCTTTCTCTGGCGGTTGCTGGAGCCGGATCTGTTCTCGACACCCGACGCCTTGCAGCGGCTCGCCCATTCCCAACGTCAGCGCTACCTCCTGCGGCGGATGAAGGAGGAAATGGTCCGCTTCGATGGCACGGCGATCTATCCGCCCCGCGATAGCAAGACGGTGGAGTATCCCCTGGCACCTGAGGAGCGACAGCTCTATGAGCGGGTGACGCTCTACTGCCAGACCCACTACGACCGGGCGAAGCTGCGCAATCGATCCGCCGCTGGCCTGGCGATGAGCATCCTACAGCGAAGGCTGGCCTCGTCCACGCTGTCCATCTTCCGCTCCTTGCAGCGGCGCGAGCAGAAGCTGGCCGAGGCTCTGCGCGACCTGGAGGTCGGCCTGCTGAGCCAGGAGGAGTGGGAGGCTCGTCAAAGAACCCTGCCCGATGAGGACGTCCGCGATCGGAAGACGGCCGACGAGGAAGAGGTGATCGACGGATTGGAGGAATCGGAGCGGCAGGATGAGGAGATTGTGGCTGCCACCGATGCCGCTACCCTGGAGGAGTTGCGGGCAGAGATCGCTGAGGTCAAAGATCTGGTCCGGCTGGCCCGGGACACCTACGATCTCCGCCGGGAGTCCAAGTTCGAGCGGCTGTGGGAGGCGCTGGAGGCGTATCCCGACACCAAGGTGCTCATCTTCACCGAGTTCCGTGACACGCTGGAGTTCCTGCTGGGGCGCCTGGAGGGCAAGGGCCTGACGGGCCAGATTGTCAGCATCCACGGCGGGATGAACTATCGGGCGCGTGAGGATCAGGTCGCTTTCTTCCGGGACCCAGAGGGCGCTCGCATCATGGTGGCTACCGACGCCGCTGGCGAGGGGATCAACCTCCAGTTCTGCTGGCTGCTGATCAACTACGACATCCCCTGGAACCCGGCTCGCCTGGAGCAGCGGATGGGACGCGTGCACCGGTACAAACAGGAGCACCCAGTATTACTTCTCAACGTCGTGGCCGCGAAGACCTGCGAGGGACGTGTCCTCAAGGTGCTTCTGGATAAGCTGCAGCTCATTCGGGAGGAACTGGGATCGGACAAGGTCTTCGACGTCATCGGAGATCGCTTCAGTCAGCGCTCCCTGCAGGAACTGATCTTCCAGGCCGTGGTCGAGGGGCGGGAGGATGAGACCGTCGCTGAGCTCGATCGCACGCTGACCAGGGAGCAGTTTGAGCACACACTGGATCAGCAGCGCCGCAGAGTGGAGGTTTCCGAAGTGAGGGCCGTGCTGGAGGCCCTCCAGCATCAGCGGGAGATCGCCGAGATGCGGCGCATGATGCCGGCCTACGTGCGACGCTTCTTCGAACTGACCGCGCCGAGGGTGGGCGTGAAAATCCAGGGCGACGTCACGGGTGTCTTCTCCCTTGGTGCCTGTCCCCACAGCGTCCGGCGTGCACTTGCCCCCTATCCTCCGAGCATTCGGGACCGTTTGACCTTTGAACGGGATGCGGCGACCCCCGACTGGGGCCGCGAGGCGCGGGCAATCTATCTGTATCCGGGAGAACTTGTCTTCGAGACAGTGATGGATCTCTTCCTCGGTCAGTATGAACCGGAAGCGATGCGGGGTACGATCTACCTGGACCCGGAGGGCTCCGAGCCCTACGTCTTCTGTCTGGGGAGGGTCAGTTTGTTGCGAGGGCTGCAGCCGCCCGAAGGCGAGCCGGAGGTGGTGGGCGAGCAGATGGTGGGCGTGCGTCTCTACGCCGACGGCCGGATAGAGCAAGCGCCTGCCCATCTCCTGATGACGCTGCTGGAACCGGAAGAGGAGAACGCTGAGGCAGACGATCTTCCCGAGGAGCTGGTAGACCTGGCGACCCGACGCGGCCCGGTGGAGGCCTTCCTGGTGGAAAGTGTGGGACTGCCGATGCTGAAACGTCAGCGCCGCGAGGAAGAGACCCGCCTGCCGGAGCAGCGGCGCAATTTGCGTGTATCTTTCAACTTGCTCAAGGCTGAGTTGATGGGGCAGAGGCGCCTGCTCAAGGAGCGGGTGGAGCGAGGCGTGCCAGCGGCTCAGACGAAGCTGCGCCGGTGCGAGGCTGAACTGGCTGACCTGGACCGCCAACGGCAGGAGGCAGAAGCCGAACTGCTCTCGGCCCTGGAACGGCTCCAGCTAGGACCGGTGAGCCTCTATGCCCAGGCCCTGGTGCTGCCAGTGCCGCCGGAACAGGCCGAGCGCCGTCGCGACGTGCAGTCCGAGAAAATCGCGATGGACCTGGTGCGCCGGCGGGAGGAGGCGGAGGGGAGCGTGGTGGAGGACGTTTCCGACCCGCACTTGAAAAATGGCTTCGACTTGAAGGTGCTGCGGGCCGATGGCTCGATTCGCTACGTGGAAGTGAAAGGGCGCAGCGGCAGGCAGGCCATCGAAATGGAAGCCAACGAGTGGGCTCAGGCTGCCAACCACCGCGACCGCTACTGGCTCTACGTAGTCTATCGCTGCGACACAACGCCTACGCTCTACCAGGTGCCCGATCCCTTTGGCCGTTTGCTGGCTCGTCAGACGGGCGCAGTGCGCATCAAGGCCAGTGACGTCATCGCTGCGTCAGAATCAACCAACAAGGAGAGTGAATGACCCAACGCCGCCTGATCGAACAAGCCTTCCCGTTGAAGAAGGTTTCCGAGGACTCTAGCCACGAGAAGTACGTGCGCCATGGCCACATCAGCACGCTCCACATCTGGCCAGCGCGGCGGCCCTTGGCTGCCTGTCGTGCGGCCCTCATCGCCGCCCTGATGCCCGATCCCGGCGACGAGCGCGGGCGGGCCGAACTGTGCAAGAAGATCGAGTCCATCACCCATTGGGGCACGGAGAACGGCCCGGCGCTGCACTACTTCCGTCGCGAGATCCGCAAGGCCTTCGGCGGGCGCGCCCCCCGCGTGCTGGACCCCTTCGCTGGAGGCGGGGCCATCCCCCTGGAGGCGATGCGACTGGGCTGCGACGTGGTGGCCAACGACTACAACCCCGTCGCCTGGTTCATCCTCAAGTGCACATTGGAGTTTCCGCAGCGACTGGCAGGCAAGACCTGGCCGTTGCCTTCGCCATCCCCCGTCGAGGGGGAGCCGGAGGGGGAGCAGGCCCGGCTGCCATCTCTAGACACAGAGCGCGAGGGCAATCTCGCCGACCACGTCCGGTACTGGGGCGAGTGGGTGCTGGAGCACGCCCGCGAGGAGTTGGTGCCCTACTACCCCACGGTAGACGGCCAGCCGACGGTGGCCTATCTCTGGGCGCGTACGGTCCCCTGCCCAGATCCCAAGTGTGGGGCCGAAGTGCCCCTGCTCAAGACGCTCTGGCTGTGCAAGAAGGCGGAGAAGACCCTGCCGGACACCCCCCAGAACCGCGCACGGCCCGACTTCCTGCGGGTCAAGCGCTATCGGGGTGGCAGAACCAGGGTGGCCATCAACGGCCGTCGCGCCCTGCGCTTGGTGCCAGATCCAGAGGCCCGCCAGGTGAGCTTTGAGATTTGGACACCTGGCCCTGAGGACAAGGTGCCCCCTGGTACAATGTCCAGGGCTAAGTCGCGTTGTCCTATCTGCGGGACACTACTCACCCCTGACTATATCAAGCAGTGCGGCAGTGAGGGCAAGATGGGGGCACGAATGACCGCCGTGGTGATAGACACGGGCAACGGAAAGGAATACCGTCTCCCCACCTCGGAGGAAATTGAGGCGCCGAAACGGGCCACTGAGACCCTACCCGAGGCTGCAGCCCAGATACCCTATGGCCTGCCCACGGAGCCGTTGCCCGGCAAAGAGCGCCATCGTGCTGTTGGTTCTCAACTGCCTGACTATGGCTTCGAGACCTGGGCCAATCTGTTCACCCCTCGTCAACTATTGGCCTTGCTGACTTTCATCAAGTGGACACGTGTTGCCCGTGAGGAGATGTGTCAGCTTGGATGCCCTGAGAGGTGGACTGAGGCAATTGGTGGGTACTTGGCGTTGGTTGTGGATAAGATGGCTGACTACAACTCTTCAATCTGTATATGGCATGTATCCAGGGAGGTAATAGGACATACGTATACACGCTTTGCCCTTCCAATGACCTGGGATTTCGTGGAACTGCCTCTCAGTAACGATGTTGGAGGTGCCTACGGTGCACAACATAGTTGGATAGTTCGCTACTTAGAGCACGCATTATTGGCTACTAGAGGCCTAGAGTCCCATTATCTGGCAGGAAACCGGTCTCCAAAAGTGCTCTGTCAGTCGGCTACCGACCCTCTTGACGGCCCTGTAGATGTTGTAGTCACAGACCCCCCCTACTACGACGCCATTCCCTACGCCGACTTGTCCGACCTCTTTTATGTCTGGCTCCGCCGCACGGTGGGCGATCAGTACTCCGAGCTTTTCGCCAGTCCACTCACTACCAAGGTTGACGAACTGGTGCAACATCACAAGGCTGGCAAGAGGGGGTGCAGGGGCAGAGAAGAGTACGAAGCGGGTATGGCTGCAGCCTTCCATCGTGCATGGAAGGTGTTAGCCCCCGGCGGGCGAATGGTGATCGTCTTTGCCCACAAAGAACCACAGGCCTGGGAGACATTGGCCTCAGCTATGATCCGGGCTGGCTTCACCGTCACCGCATCCTGGCCCATCGACACCGAAATGAGTAACCGCCCACGCGCCCAGGAGAGCGCTGCTCTGGCGTCCTCCATCTGGCTGGTCTGCCGCAAGCGGCCCGAGGGAGCGGGTGTGGGACGCTTCGGGGCTGTGCGCCGAGCGATGCAGGAGCGGATCACCGAGCGGATGTGCTACTTCTGGGACGCAGGCATCAGCGGACCGGACTTCGTCTGGGCCGCTGTCGGGCCGGCACTGGAGTCTTACTCGGCCTACGACGAGGTGCGCCGCCTGGATGGCTCTCCTTTCACCATAAGTGAATTCCTGCGCGAGGTGCACCGGCTGGTGGCCGACTTTGCTCTGGGCCAGATTCTGAAGGGCCGCTCCACCGAGGGGCTGGACGAATGGAGCCGTTACTATCTCATCCACCGCAATCACTTCGGCATGGCACCCGCCCCGGTTGGGAGGTGCATTCTGTTCTCCCAGGGCTACGGGCTCGACCTGGACGATCTGCGCGGGCCACGCGGCTTTCTGGTCAGGGCCAGAGGCAGCGACCTAAGGCTGGCCCGTTGGAACGAGCGCACCCGCGATGACCTGGGAGAGCCACATCCCAGTGGTGGGTTACCGCTGATCGATGCCCTCCATCGATTGATGCACCTGTGGGCGGCGGGGCAGTTGGACGCCGTCAACGATTACGCGGTCGAGAAAGGGCTGCGCCAGAACGACTTGTTCTGGGCGGTGGCACAGGCTGTGCTGGAGATGGCGGTTCCCAAAAGCAAGGAGCAGACGTTGCTCGAGGCACTGGTGCCTTGGGGAAGAGGGAAGGAAGATCCGGCAGCAGCCACACAAGATAGACTATTGTAGAGGCCAATGAGTGACAATGATTTGAAAGGTCAGGCTTTCGTCAAGAGGATCAGCGAAGAGGCCCTGCGCCAGGTCCGCGTTACCCATAGGGAGCGGTTGCTGTATGTCACGGTCGACCTGAGAAATCAGGCCAACGCTGAGGCTAGCGCAACGCGCGAGTATCATGGTCGGTATCTCTTTGAGCTGTTGCAGAACGCCAACGATGCCATCGTCGCGGCCAGGGATAATCAGGAGTGGTCAAAGACAAGCCCCTATCGCGTGCGAATCGAGCTTACGGAATCGGCGTTGATCGTCGCCAACGATGGTGTGCCCTTTCTCGAAAGGGACGTCGACAGTATCTACCGCTGGGGCGAGAGCTCAAAAGATCCCAACAAGTCTATCGGATACAAGGGGATCGGTTTCAAATCGGTGCTGGAGATCACCGAATCGCCCGAGATTTTTTCACAGACTGTTCAATTCCGCTTCGACCGCGAGACCTGCTACAGAGTAGTGCGGGAGATCGTTGGGGAAGAAATTGAACTGAAGCTTCCTGTCACGCGCTTTGTCTTTCCTTACGCGTGTAGCCAGGTGCAGCCAGCGCCGGACGCCGAGCTTGTCCACAGGCTACTATATCAGGAAGGGTTTGCCACTGTCATCAGGCTTCCACTCCAGGTAGATCCAGGCCCAGTTCTGAACCGCATTGATGAGGACCTCAATCCGGTGTTGCTCCTCTTCTTGAACGGAATCGACATGATTGAGGTGTGGATTGAAGGCAAGCGAGAGAGAAGCCTGCACCGCAAAGTCAGAAAGCCCAACAATGACCATCTTGGAAGGGACATCACGCTCTATGAAGGTCAAAGGCCTATATCCCGCTGGCTTCTCTTTGAGGCACCAAAGTCTGAGATAGATGACCGTACCGTCATCAACGAGTTGAAGGATGAAGCCTGGAAGCGCGTCCTGAAGGTTGGTTTTGCCGTTACCTTCCGGCTGGACAAACGAGGAAAACTCCGGGTTAGCACCGATGAGCCAACCAGGCTCTTTGTTTACTTCCCTACGGCGTTGAGCACCGGCCTGCGGTACCGTATACACGGAGACTTCTACATCGACGCTGCCCGCAAACAGGTCGGAGATCGATCTTACAACAAGTGGTTAGGCCGGCAAGTTGCCTCCTTCCTCAGCTCGACCGTGCTGCCGGAGTTGGTCGATCGCTTTCCGAGAGACGAGCGTATTGTCCAGGTATTGGCCCCTTGCGCCGAGGTCGGTGGTTTTGCAGCCTTTCTGCAAGGAGCGATTCTCAACGAGCTGAGGACCTGCGCTTTTGTCCCTGACATTGAAGGCAGGGACAGACGGCCGGATCGTATTATGCTCGCGCCCGATGGTGCTGCTGTCGACCTGACCACTTTTCATCGATTCTTCCGTCCTGCCACATTGACGCGACAGCATCATTATCGGCGCTTCCCGCTCCCTGCGCTGGATCGGGACCCGCAGGCCGCGGAATTCCTGGTTCGACTGGGAGCGAGGAGACTGAAATTCGACGATGTCTTCAGGCTATTCGACGGCAGAAACCTCGTCGCCCAAGCAAGGAACTATCCCGTGCTGTATCGCTTTCTTCGGAAATGGCGCGAACAGGTCGACCCGGGGCGGCGGGAGCAGTTCTCTTCAGTTCTGAGTCGCTCGCGCTGCGTGGTTGTCGACGACGGTACCTGGATCACTCCTCACGACCGCCTGTACCATGCCAAGCTCCGCCAGGAGACGCCGACTATGCCCCGGGCCGTCCGCGCCCATGTAGTCCACCCATTGGCCTACGATCCTGAGGGGCGCGCAGGCCCGACGCACAAGCTTCTAAGCACACTCAGTCCTCCCATCCGAGACTATGATGCCCCGGATATCATTGTCAACGCCATTGTTCCCCTGTTTGAGGAAGGTCGATTCCCTCGACTGTCACTAGAGGAGCGGGCCGAGGTCTACCGATACTTGTACGGGTACTGGCAGACGCGTCGCGGTGCAGGTGACCCGGATGTCGAGCGAGCCAAGGGGCAGGTGCAAGTCCCGGCGCGACCTATCACCAACCGTCGTCGAGACGCTTGGCGACCAGCCACCCAGGTCTATCTATCGAGTGTCTGGAGTGGCGACGACCGCCTAGAGAAGCTATATGATGGTTTCGAGGATGTTGTCTTTCTCTACGAAGTCCGCGGATTGGATGTTCCACCAGAAGAACGGAGATCGTGGGCCCGATTCTGGACGTGGCTGGGGGTGGCGGTTGCACCTCGGCTAATCACTTTCGAAATCCCAACTTCACAGCTTTGGAAGCATCAATGGCCTAGAGTTCGGCATAATCACCCACATGCCGGCACGAGAGCCTGGTTTGAGTACCTCACGCAGATTAGGGATAGCCATTCGGAGTGTACCAGACATGGCCCTGGGTACAGACGATTGCGGTGCTCTGTAGCGCTTGAGGGTTTTGCTGAACTCATAGAGCATCATCGGGTAGACCGATTGATCCTTTTGTACGATCTCCTGGCAGAGAACTGGAACCATCTCAAACGCCAGGGCATTCCCAGGGCAGAGGTCCACTGCTACAGAAAAGACTGCCCGAAGTACTTACGCTCAGAGGAGGTCCAATCCTTCTTTGAGTTCCTGCTGCATAAGGCTGATTGGATTCCCGCTCAGACGTACGTGGATGGCGAAGTGGAGTTCGAACTCTACAGACCGAGCCACTGTTGGTTTGTGTCTGCTGCTGAGAATCCACGGATTCGAAACCTTCTCCCGGCTCCTCCGGCCCGGTATACCAAACTTGAGTATCGCCAGTTCTGCCGTGATATCGGTATGCGCTTCGTGGAGGAAGCCCAGATTGACGATCTAATCGACTTGCTGAGAGCCCTCCCAGAACAATATCCAGATCCCAATATTGCTGTTTCATCGGGCCATCGGAAGTTTCCTAAGGCTCTGGTCACATTGTCGCGTTGGGTGATTGAGCGCATCAACAACCTGTTGGTACAAGATGGCGCCGCTGCGCCTCAGTTGAAGGGAGGTATCCCCCTTGTAGCCGAAGAGGGCGACACGTTGCGCTATGTATATCCACCCGATCCCGTGTTTTTCGCTGACGATCGGTATCATACCACACGCTGGCGGGGCCGGTTGCCCTTTGCCTCCCTGGACAAGAATTGGGGGAATGTAGCCGAGTATCTAGATATCAGGCCTATCTCAAAGTATGTCAAGGAGAGCTGTGTACCTGGGACCGTACTTGAAGCGAAGAGTGACCGCCTCGAGCATCGTTTCAAGGTTGCGCGCCCGTATATGCTCGCCGTCGTTCGAGATCAGCGGGAATCGGAACTGCAAGATGTTGCGCGGTACCTCTCCAATCTGCGGATTAGGGTCGTAGACGACTTGGTTGTCCATCGTCGTCTGACAATCCCCCCGGAAAAACTGCTGGTAGACGATGAGGCGAGAGTCTACCTGGAAGAGACAACCGGCATGCGCGTTGGGTCCGCTGGCCGTGCGCCGCGAGAGGGCGTGCTATATGTACGGAAGGGATACGAGGAGAACTATGACTTGATAGCAGGCCCGATCGCTGAATTTGTCCGCATTCTTGGCTTGGCTGATGCGTTTGTGATCCTCTTGGATCGCGGTGGAAAGGATGGCCGGATGCGCTATCTGAGGACGCGCGGTCTGGAGGATCAGGATGTGGAAGAGATGCGGGATATACTGTCTCACTTGGGCGTTTGGGAGGAACTTGAGCACGAAGAGGAGCAAGAGTCAAGTCTGAGCCGGCATCTCATCAACCAGATTGGCGAGTTGGGAGAGGATGAGCAGGAGGGCGGGTCTGAGCCTGAGGATTCTGGGTCTGGCTCCGAGACGGAAGAACCCGTTGCACCAGGGGGTGAGCAAATCGTGCCGGAGCCAATCGAGTTTCCGTCCCTTGATCTATCAACAGTGCGCTTCGTGCCGGTAGATCGAGAAGACGGAGTCTTGCCAGCCGAGCCCGAGGGCCGTGGGCGTAGCGGCGGTGGCGGAGGCAAGCGTGATTGGGAGCGAGATCAACGTTTACGAGAAGCCTATGGGGAACGGGGGGAGTACCTGGTCAAGGTGTGGGAACTAAGGCGCCTGCGCAGCCTAGGCCTGGACCGTCCAGATGAATTCGTGCGCTGGTTGCGCGAAGAGGGAAATGAGACGGCCGACCACGACTTAGAGTCGAAAGATCGGATTGATGGAAAGTGGGTCGACATCGTGATTGAGGTGAAGGCGACGCCAGCGCTTGATTTTCGCTTCCATATGTCCAAGCAAGAGCTTATCTGTGCCCGGCGCGAGCGGGAGCGGTACCGGCTCTATCGGGTGATTGATGTTGCATCCGCTTCCCCAGAGATCTACGCTTTCGAGAATCCTTACATGCTTTGGGAGGGGGGAAAAGCGATAATCGAGCCACGCGATACGTACGTGACGTTGCCAGATCCCCGGAGGAAAAGCGGGAGTTGGCCAGAGACAGGAGATGAGTGATGACGGTTTCTGCTTGGCACCAGATTTGTACTCTACGTGAAGACGTTCGCACGGGCCGACTGACCCTGGACGAGTTCGCCGCCGACCTGAACGGCGTGCGCACCGGCGAGTCACCGCCGGTCTACCGCGAGGCGCAGATGTTCTTCTCCCGCACCTACCCGACCTACCGCATGAAGCAACTGGTGCGGGATGTCCTCCTGCGCCTGGCCGGGGAGGGTGGTAAGCCGGTCCAGCAGCTCCAGGTGGCCTACGGAGGCGGCAAGACCCACACCCTTATCACGCTGCTGCACCTGGCCGAGCAGGGGCAGAGCCTGGCCGACCACCGCACGGTGAAGGAGTTCGTCACGTTCACCGGGCTGACCCAGCCACCCCGCGCGCGGGTCGCCCTGCTGCCCTTCGACAAGTTCGACGTCAAGAAGGGGCTGGAGGTCTATGGCCCGGATGGAAGCATCCGCCGCGTCCGCACCCCCTGGGGGGCGCTGGCCCACCAGTTGGCAGGCGATACGGGCTTTGCCCGCCTCAAGAGCCACGACGAGGACCTGGCTGTCCCGGCCGAGCCGCTCCTGGTGGATCTGCTGCGGGCGCCGCTGGAAGAGAGACTGGGGGCGTTGGTGCTGGTGGACGAGGCCGTCTGGTACTACCGCAACCTGGTACTCTCCAACCCACGCTTCTTTGGCGCGCTCAAGGACTTCTACCAGGTGCTGACCCAGGCAGTGGTCAAGGTCGAGCGCGCTGCGCTGGTCGCCGGCCTGATCGCCTCCAAGGTCGAGGCCAACGATCAAACCGGCATCCAGTGCCTGGGAGCGCTGGAGGACATCTTCGGGCGCATCGCGGAGCCGGTGGAGCCGGTGACGCGCGAGGACGTGGCCGAGGTGCTGCGCCGCCGCCTGTTCGAGATGGTGGCGGGCGAGGCTGAGCGCCAGCCTGTCATCGATGCAGCGATGGCCGCCATGCAGCGGCTGCCCGTACGGGATGCTCAGCGGGACCAGGCTGCTTACGCCCGGATGATGGCCAGCTACCCCTTCCACCCTGACCTGATTGAGGTCCTGTACCAGAAATGGACGCAGTATGACCAGTTCCAGCGCACGCGCGGCGCGCTGCGCCTGCTGGCTTACGCCCTACGCGAGACGGCAGGCCACGATCCATCTCCCCTCGTCGGCCCCTGGGCCTTGTTGAGTGTGGACAGCCCTTCTCTTTCTCCCGCGTTGAACGAACTCATCCCCATCTGCCAGGATCGTGGGAAGTGGGGACCGATCCTGACCGGCGAACTGGAGAAAGCCAGGGAGGTGCAGGGTGGCCTGCCGACCCTGCGCCACCGGGAGATCGAGCAGGCTGTGGTCGCCACCTTCCTCCACTCCCACCCGCCGGGCCAACGGGCGGCGCCCTCTGAACTGCTGGCTTTGCTGGCCCACCCCGGCGTGGATCCAGCCGCGCTGGAGGAGGGGCTGCGCAAGTGGCGGGCCCTCTCGTGGTTCCTGGTGGAAAACCCGGAGATTTGGCGGCTGAGCACCCATCCCAACCTCAACCACATCCACGTCCGGGCGATGGAGCACCTGAATGAGTCGGACGTAGACGCGGAACTCCGCCGCCGCATTCGCGGCGTGCCGGCACTGCGGGAGGCGGACCCGGGTGGGGAGGTGCACTTGCTCCCCAACACGCCGGCCGACGTATCCGACAGCTTCAAACTGCATTACCTGATCCTGGGGCCGGAGTGCGCCGTAGAGCCGGGGAAGCCGCTGCCTGCTGAGGTGGAAGCGTACTTTGACCAGGTGACCGGGCCGCAGAACCCGCGCGTCTACCGCAACAACGTCGTTGCTCTGGTGCCGGAGGCTGCGCCTCTGGCCGGGCTGCGGGAACAGGTGCGGCGCTGGTTGGGCTGGGATCGGGTGGAGCGGGTCGAAGAGTACCGCAAGGCGCTCACCGAGTACCAGAAGCGGGAACTGCCGCGGTGCAAGCAGGAGACGACCAACAATCTCCCTGAAGCCGTGGTTGGGACGTACAACTTGCTCGTGGCTGTGGACGAGGCGGGAGAGGTGCGTATGCAAACCCTGCGCCGCAGGGAAGGTACTGCCTTCGACCGCATCAAGGCCACTCTCTCGGAGGAGGAACGCATCCTCCTGACCACGCTGGACCCTGACCTGCTCTTGCCCGGCAGCTACCTGGATCTCTGGGGACCTGCAGAGGAGAGCAAGCGCGTGGAGAGCTTGATGGCCGCTTTCGGCCAGTTCGCCCGCCTGCCTCGTCTCCTGCGCCCCGAGGCCCTGTATGACTCGCTGCGACGAGGGGTTCGGGAGGGAAAGATCATATTGCGGCTGGTGCGAGGCGATGGGTCCGTTCGCACCTTCTGGCGCATCCCGCCTGATGAGACCACCCTGATGCGGCGGGATATGGAGGTGCAACCTGCGCGCCAGGCCACGCTGCACAACCTGGATTCCGACCTGCTCAAGCCGGGCGAGCTCGACGACCTTTGGCCTGCGCCCGACGGGCCGGTGTCTCTCCGAGCCTGGCGCGAGTACTTTGACGGGCAACGAGCCCCGCGCCTGCGGACCCCCCAGGTGCTGGATGACGCCGTGCGCGCCGCTGCACGCAGGGATCTGTTGATGGTCAGGATTGGACAGGCCGCTTACTTCAGAGAGCCTCTACCCGAAGGTCCATTGCCGGGCGAATTGGAACTGCTGCCCCCTCCAGAGCCCGTCCGCGGTCCCGACCTGATCCCCCAGGCGCTGTCCGATGCGTGGCAGGACGGGGGGACAACGGCCCACGCGCTGGCCCAGGCCCTGGCGGGCCGGCGTGAATACCCCGTTCCTTGGGTCTTGTTGCAGGAGGGAGTGGACGAAGCGCTGCGACTGCATCTCTTTCAGCGTACTCCAGAAAGTGGGCCTTGGCCGTGCTCCCCGGCTGCCGCCGACGAGACCGTCTTCCGGGTGGTTGAAGAGGTTCGCTTGACAGCGGATACCGTGGTGGCCGCTCTCCCGTACGCCGGTACGCCGGCTCCGTCGCTGCGGGCGGTGAAGGAGGCAGTCGAGACGTACATCCTGGGCCAGTCGGTCCCGGAGGGGCGATTCCTGAGCGCCGTCCAAAGCGCGCTGGACCGCGGCCTTCTGCAGGTTGAGCAGCCGCACGCCCCGCTTTCCCTGGCGACGAGGATCCGCCAGCCCACCCGGGCGCTGATGGCAGAGACCACGTTGGGTCCGGCGGAACTGCAGACCCTGGCGGAGGCCGCCGAAGACCTGCTTGCTACTGCGCCAGCGCTGGACTTCACCTTTCGCGTCGTCCTCACTGCAGAGGGAGAGCTGACGGAAGAAGAGATCCTGGACCGTCTCAACGACGTGCTTGCGGGGGTCAAGACCGATTGGCGATTTGAGAGTTCCTGAGGTGAGGTAGCCGATTGAGCAGAAATGCAGCATACTGAGATAAAAGTGCGTCATTGTCACCCAGGAGTACGCAGTGATGTCAGATAGGCGTGATGTTATCAACCGGGCCATTTCGGCAGGAAGCATAGTACGGATCGTGTATAGGGACTACCATGGTCAAGTGACCGAACGGAACATTGAGCCTTTGGAATGGGTTACCCATGATCGGATCCGCGCTTTGTGCCACCTGCGCGGGGAGGAGCGCCATTTCCGCGTCGACAGAATCGTGGACTGTGCGTTGGTGAACGCTGCTGAAGAACAACACACGTATCCGACCGGGGAAGCATCGGGGCAGGCCAGCCAAAGTGAAATCCCTCAACCAGTGGTCTGCAAGATTGGACGAACGGGTACTCAGAAAAAGCCTGCCAAGACCTCGGAGAAACGTGGCAATCAGCTTTTTACCGAGGTGGGAACTGCGGATCAGTGGTCAAGATTGGTCAAATACTATGTCGAATGCCTGGTCCGCGAGAATCACCAGCAGTACATCATTGAGAACAAGTCTGGAGCTCGTTTCTTCTTTCCAACCAAACCAGAAACGGCACGAGAATTTCTGGAAGGCAAAGTAGTTTTTGAGTTTCCAGCGGGTCAACTAGGCCACCCAACACCTGTGGCCAGATTCGCAAATCAAGATGCGAACCGGCGAGGCCAACACTTGTGCCTGGGCTACCCGGTTCTGGTGTTGAGTCGGAACGAGATAGCCCCTCTCATTTTTGCCCCGGTGGATTCTCAAGAATCGAATGGCAAGCTGCGCCTGCAGGCCCAGGATCCCGAACCCAGCTACGCGGTTTTTAAGAATCAGGGGCTCGACGCGGAAGAGATCGAAGCACTGTTGACAGCTTATGCTGCCATTGGTTCAGAACGCGGTCAGTTTCAGGTGGAGGCTTGGGAGAACTTCCTCGTTGATCAGATCTCACAGGGCACAGGTGATATGCCTCATCGGCAACCTTGGAATGGAAGTGCTCCGTTTCTACTCGATCCGGGCACTCTGTGTGATGCGCCGTGCCTGTTCTGGGTCAGGGACAACATAGCAACCAGAAATCTGATCACAGAGTTGCGCGAGCTATCGGCGCCCGGTATGTGGGAGTCAGCGCCGAAGGCGCTCAGGGAGTTGTTGAGCAGCGTTCCAGACAAGGAATATCCAGATGCTCCTGCGTCTAGGGACGATCACAACGTCTATGTGGCCGAGGCCAATGATCATCAGCGACAGGCCATAGCAGCGGCGTGGGGCAGAAGAGTGACCGTGGTGACAGGGCCACCCGGTACAGGTAAGTCCCAAATGGTCTTGAACCTTATTGCCCGGGCTGTCCTGGATGATCGGTCAGTTTTGTTCGCCAGCCGGAACAACAAGGCGGTTGACGTCGTGATGGACAGGCTCAAGAACGAAATCAGCTTCCCTGGAGCGGTCAGGACGGGTAATACAAGCAATCGCCAGAAGGCTGCCGAGGATATGGCAGTAGCGTTGGATCGTATATCTATAGCAGGTAAGCCACCTTCAGTTGCACCTCTACGCGAGCAGTACCTCGAACTCAAAAAACAATTGGCCGACGCTGCGAAAACGCTCCATCAAGTGCGCGAGCTGGAAGGCCTCCTGGACTCCCATCTCGCGGAACACAATGACCTGGTCGCGTTGCTTCCCAGGCCCGTTGCTGAGGCTGCCCAATCGCACCCTCCGAAATACCAGCGTGAAGAAATACGTCACCTCCAGACGGTCATCTCCAGTCTTCTCACAACCGCCCTCAAGACGAGACATGAGGCAGCAAGGCTTGAGGGCGACGTAGTGAAAATCGTTAAGCAGAATCACCTGGGTTGTCCCATCCTTGACGCTCTGGGGCGGTTTGAAGATCAGTGGGGATCATTCGGCGGCGGGTTCTTAGACCCCCGTGAGTTTGATACACTTGAGGCCATACAGGACTACGTGCGGACCTGGTTGATGTTGCTGCCAGCGCTCGAAGCCCAGGGGCAAATCATGCGACTAGCTCAACTGACGAGACAGTTGAGCTCGTCCTATTCGCAGTGTCAGTCGGAATTGCCCGTCGAACTCCAGGATCAAGTCGAAATAGTCGCATCCAGGGTCGAGACCCGTGCTCTTGATTCCTTCGTCGCGGAGGCGAGAAGCCTCTGCGAACGCAGCGCAGCCATCGCACGCGGCGACCTGTCACTATGGGAGAAACTGCTTGCCTGGGTAGGCTTGAAAGATCCTGTGCGGGAGATTGGTGAGCGATTTATGGCCCTGAGAAGTGCTTTGGGGCTCGATTGGAGGCCTTCGACCTCACGCAAAAGTCCGAAACTTGCCCGTGTTGTCACAGCGTGCTATCAACTGGCGGTGTTCTCGGTTGTGTGCCAGCTCAAGAGTCGCGTATACGACACCCGCAGCGCGTTAAATGAGAGGCAGCAGAGATTGGAGGAAATCACAGCTAGCCTGCCGCCTGCGCTTGTAGAGCATGTCGGCAAAGTTGATATCCCACATGAAGGGGTGGACACTCTTGGTAAAGCGATGAGCGCTATCCTGGACCGCACTGATGCGCTGATTACGCAACGTGACCAACTGGCTGCGCGCGTGAACGCCAAGCTGGATGCCAATGACGACGTACTGCAAACGCTCAGAGAGTTCAAGGCGACACCTGCTGGCAGGGACAAGTACTTGTGGACGCTGAGAGTACCCATCAAGCTCCCGGTGATCATCTCTCATCTAGACAAGTGGCGCCACCTGGTGTCCCTGTGGGAAACCAGTCAAGCTATTCGTCATCTGGAAAGACAGAAGGAGACTCTCCCCGCTGAGCGCGAAGCACTGGCCAGAGTCAGAGACCTGCAGGACAGGCAATTTGAACTGGGCGCAAAGATGATCACAGCTCGATGGATGGAGCGGGTCAAGGGTCTAGATACTCAGACATTCCAGAAAGCCCGTGACTATGTGTCCGCGGTTCAGCAGTTGTCTCAAGGATATGTGCCTCACTATGCAGACTTGAAGTCGGCAGAAGAAGCAAATCTGCCAGCAGCCCTGGAGATATTCCCGGTATGGGCCACCACAAACCTATCGGCCAGGACCAACCTCCCCTTGTCACCGAAGTTGTTTGATATCGTCGTCATCGACGAGGCCTCGCAGTGCGATGTTCCTTCAGCGCTTCCCCTCCTGTATCGTGCAAAGCACCTGGTGATCATTGGTGATCCTAACCAGCTTAAGCACGTCGCCACACTCCACGAGCCTTCTGACCTGGAGGCTGCCTCCAGGTTCGGCGTCGCTCCCGATGCTTATCTCTACAATGCGCACTCCTTGTTTGACATTGCCCAACGAAGCGTCGCGCAGCAGCCAGGGACCATCCTGCTGCGGGAACACTATCGATCCCATGCACAAATCATCGGTTTCTCGAACGAGGAGTTCTACGATCGACTGTTGCTGCTGCGCACCGATATGGAGCGGCGTGGTGTACCACCTGACTTCTTAAGGGATGGCGGCGGTGCGTTCTGGCTCCACGCCGATGGCAGAGCGGAACATCCATCGGGAGGTAGCGCCTTCAATCTGGCCGAACTGAAAGTACTTCAAGAACTGGTGCCTCGCCTTTTGGAGCGCCTCGCCCAATACGAGACAGGCGATTTCAAGTTCACCTTGGGGATCGTGACGCCCTATCGAGAACAAGCGAATCGGATTCAGGGTTGGGTGTCGCAGAGGTATGGTGATAAAAGCCAGATATTGGTGGGAACAGCCCATACCTTCCAGGGTGACGAGCGGGATATCGTCATTTTCTCGCCAGTTCTCGGGCCAGGATTGTCGGAAGGAAGCTTGAATTGGTTAGACCGCACAAAGAATTTGCTTAACGTGGCGATCACCCGCGCCCGTCTTCAGCTCATCGTTCTTGGCAATTGGGATTACTGCCACGGATTGCCCCCATCCAACGTGTACCGTCGTCTGGCCAGCTACTTGGGCGATCAGATGGTGAGGGACCCTAACCAACTCGCCGTGTTGGGTGGTGAGCCCCCGTTCGAGGTCATCGGCACTCGAGTCGATGGAAGCAAACCTCAACACAATCGTATCACTCTGAGACGCTTCGTCACATCTTGCATGCAATTCGTCTGGTGGGTCGACCGCTACCTCTACGATCACGTCTTTGATCTTCTGTGGGATGTTTTCCAACAGCCGGGTGTTGACATCCGTGACGTGCGGCTCCTGACTTCTGCAGAGCAGGTTCAAGCAAGTGAATCCCAGGGTCCGAAAATACATAGGGATAAGGCCGAAGCGCTTCAACGCGAGCTTCACCGGAGAGGAGTTAATTTCGAGATCAGGTTCTTGCCAAAGAATGAATTGCCCCACGACCGGTTCCTCTACAGTCGTGGTAAGTCTATCAACATGCCACCGTTTGGTGGTGCATATGGCGACCACAAGCACGTGAGCGAATACACTCAATCAGCGACTGAACCCGCATTCTTTGAGCAGTATTGGGCACAAGCCAAAGCAGGTAGGGGGCCACGCGCAGTCGCTTGAGGAGGACAGCTCCATAGATTTCGCAGAGTGCCGGAATCCCTGACGTGCGACGAAGAGTTGTTTCCACAGCAGGAGGAGCAGACAAATGCCCAACGACAATACGCTCAAACAGTTGATCCACGACAACTACCCCTTCCCCATCAGCCACGCCTACACCTACCTCGAGACCCGCGTCGACCCTGGTGACCGCTACCAGGCCCTCCTCGCCTGCTTCGAGGTCACGCTCAAGACCGTTACCGCCATCGCCCTGGCCAACTTCACGCGCGATGTGCAGGACGACCCCACGCTGGGCGACGCCGACCTGGGCTACGGGGTGCTCAATACGGCGATGGTCGAGACAGCGGCGTACGTGCTAGAGAAGGTATGATGGTGTATAATCGTGATACGTGAAGCGTGAAACGTAAGAGAGGGAGAGAACCTATGCGTATTCGCGAGATTGTGTTCAAGGATTTCCGTTGTTTCCGGGGCGAACGGCGGATCTCGTTTGTGGACCCCGCAACCGACACCGTGCGTCCGGTGACCGTTTTGGCCGGTTCCAATGGCAGTGGGAAAACGACTGTCTTAGATTCCATTGAGGCGCTATTGGCTTTCTTCTTGGATCCACACAGCCCTCGCGACTTGATCTATGAAACACAGTGGAGTGGATCGATTGGTCTGGTCGTGGAGTTTTCCCCTGACGATCTCCCCCCTTCAGATAGACCTGGCGGTGTTTTCGACGGAAGGAAGCCAGAGGTTGTGACCGTCTTTGCGGGGCGAAAAGATATGGCTCTGGACTATGAGCAATCTAGGGCTGTCGGTAGTTTTGTTAGGGAAGGAGCCCCGGAGGGAAATTGGATTGCAACTCAGCATGAATCATCTTTGGCCCAGGCAATACGGCGGGCAGTTTCGCGGGAACATCGCAAAGAGGCTGCTGTGGGCGGTGGTCTGCTCTACTTCCCTCACGACCGCCGGTTGGCGGTGACGCGCGGCGGGCCGATTGAATCCCCACCGGAGAAATGGGAATGGTTGTTTCGCTTTTCCCCCAGCGACAAGTGGCAAGGGAGCCTGGAACACCTGTGGGTCTGGCAAAACTACCTGGATCTGGAAGAGGACTTGCAGGAGCGCCAGAATCTGGTTCCTTTCGTCGAGAGCGTCGAAACAGTTCTGGGGCAGGACCGCCGCATCACCATCTCAAAGGGACGGGTACAGGTACCTGTGGGCTGGGATCAAGAGGGCGAGCGTCCGCAGGTCCGTCTCGATCAACTCCCATCCGGCGAACAGCAGGTGCTCTTGCTCTTTGGTGAACTGGCCCTGCGGCGGCGCAGGGGTGCGGTAATTATGATTGACGAGATCGAGAATAGCCTGCACCCTACGTTACAGCGGTTGGTCATGTGGAACCTGCATCGCATCGCCCGCGAGTGGGATGCCCAGGTGATCGTGGCCACCCACTCGCTGGAAGTCATCAACACCGTGCGAGGCGGGGCCTTCATCAACCTGGATTACCCTGAGGATCGGCCTGACCTGCCGGTCGCTGAGCAGGACGAGAAGTAGGCGCCATGATGACCTACCCGACACCGGGTGAGATTGAGGTCAAGTGGCGTGCCTCGAGAACTGGTGTGTGTGTCCTGGTAGAGGGTGAGACGGAGTTGGAGGATGCCTGGTTTTACAACATATGGTTCGGCAGTCGCGCCAGAGAGATCACCTTCTTTCCGCAGGATGGTTGGGAGCAGGTGTTGGTTGCTGTGAAGGATCTGCGCTCCCGGTTGGGGCCCACGTGCGTCTATGGGATCGTTGATCGCGACTTTGAAGGGCAGCCAGACTACCCACCTGTACCTGACGATGGTGTCCTGCGCACGCCCAAGTACACGCTGGAAAACTACCTGCTTGATCCCGAGTGTTGGTTCAAGTATGTGCAGCCCCTCACCCTCCGCACACCCAAGCCTGGCTGGAACACGCTTGACCAAGTCCAGGCGACCATAGAAGGCCTTTACCGGGAATGCCTCCCTCTCTCGGCTTTCAACTGGACCCTGCGCCAAGCACGAGATCTGGATCCCGCTGCCTTCAGGGGACTGCGCGACGCCGACAGAAAATACAAAGAACATCCCAGGGCGCTCGACAACCTGGGGGACGTTGCTGGTCATTTGCATAGCCTTCAAACGCAAATGGGTATTGTGGACGACCTGGGCCAAGAGTACACCGACCGGCTGGCCCGTCTGCAAACTCTTTCCCTGGCCGACGTGGAGCAGGTCGTCTCGGGCAAGTATGTGTTGAACCTGCTGCGGGAGCGCTTTCCTATCCGGCTTTCCGGCAGAGGGGCCTGGGACGACGTTCTAGGCGCCTACGTCCACGGCTGCCCCAATCCCCATCCCGACCTGTCAGATCTGGTCGAAGCCATCTTGCAAGACGCCCATGTATGACCAAACCATCTTCTTCCGCCTCCTCAATACCCCCATCGACGACAAGGGCGCGCACCTAGCTGCCCAAATCGCCGCCTTGAACAAGGTGGGGGAAGCCGAGGAGGTCTACACCCTCGACCCCGCCGATTTTGCCCTGATCCCTGGTTCGCCGTTCGCGTATTGGGCGACAGAAAGCATGTTTCGTATCTTCCGAGAGATACCGCCTGCTGATGGAATTGTTGCTGCTTTTCGTCTTTGGCTGACGACGAACGATGATTTTCGCTTCCTCAGACTATCATGGGAAGTATCGGTGGATACGATCGGACGGATCTGGCGGTGTTTTTCAAAGGGGGGAGCGTACTCGCCGTACTACTATGATGTCCATCTCTTGCTGGACTGGGAAGACAACGCAGAACGATTGAGACAGTACTGTCGAGAACGCGGTGATACCCCCTCAAGAAACATCCGAAGTGAGCCCCTTTACTTCCGCTGAAGCGAGCGCGGCACGAGATCCGACAGTTGATTTGACAAACACCAACTCAGGCCAATTCACGCGCCGGGTCGTGCATACAGCACTCTCCCCTCGCGAGCGACCGTGTGGGTGAAACTACCGGGGACCGACTGATACCGGGCGAACTCCTCGGGGGTATACACCAGGATGTCCATCGGGATGCCCATGCCCCAGAAAAGCCTGCGCACCTGGGCATATCGCTGGGGGCGGGGAAGCGCAGATTCCTGGATGATCAGGAGGTCCACGTCGCTGTGCGGGCCGCCATGACCGGATCGCCGACCGACCAAACCTGTCAGGTCTCGCCCCACACACCTTTAGGTGATCCCTTACCCTTCTGTAACACTATCTTAACCCAGAATGTGCTAGAATAAAATCAGGACGTCCAG
>Ga0180434_10002583_pt1 | contig 23921 bp, 17 predicted proteins | sample SS_ome_7_FD_132453 | JGI IMG/M metagenome (GOLD analysis project Ga0180434, IMG submission 132453) | Hypersaline lake sediment archaeal communities from the Salton Sea, California, USA - SS_1_D_2 metaG | ecosystem: Environmental > Aquatic > Non-marine Saline and Alkaline > Hypersaline >... | reverse complement strand
CACCTGCCAGAAGTCTTTGGTTATTTCGAGGACGGTGTTTAGCATCTGTCAACCTCGTAACGCGGTTCGCCGGGAACGATCCGCAGCCTGCCCCGCAGCCGCTTCGCCGAATCGAACCGGTATGCGCGGCCGTTCTGTTCGGCCGCGGCTTTTGCGTTTTCGGCACTTATATCGATTCGATGTTCCGGATCCCACGAGCGCATGACGTTGGCCATAAAAAAGGCCTTCTCCAGGCCGTCACCGGTCAGGTAATTGGCCACCTCGTCCGGCTGGGCAAGGCGGCCGCCCTCGTATATGGAATCATCCGGCATGTCGCGCAGCCACTTATAAACGGCCTGCGGTTCCATCGCCTCGGTCCTGGAAAGCGAAACGGGGTTTCTCTCCACCGCGGCCTTGGCAAAAGGGGCCCAGTCGCAGTTCTCCATGTCGCGATAGGCGTAGAAAGCCAGATCGGCCGTGGGGCTGCGCTTTCGAACGGAGGCCAGGTATTCGAGGACCTGTTCCCGGCCCATGGCCGTGGTGATTTCTATGAGTTCGGAGCAAACATAGCGCTTGGCCGCGGCCGGAAGCTTCGCTTCGGTGTGCAGGAAGTCTGCCAGGGACTTGACAAGCTCGCCGGCGCCGGGCACCGCTCGGGCGAGAAACTGGGCCAGAACCGTCCTGCCGCTTTCTTTGCGAAGGTCGATCCTTTCCTTTTTTATTAGGGCCTCGAGGTGATCGCAGCGGATACGGCCCGGAAGTTCGTAGGAAACAAAATCCTCGTCGCCGACCTCGGCCAGAAGTTTCTCGTAGGTGTTGTCGGCGATTCTATACTTGCTGCCGTGCTCGTAGTGGAACAATACCTCCGCCGGCAGGAACATCGGCTTGCCGTGGCAGTCGCGGCAGACCTGGAAGCGGTTCTGGTAATGCCTATGCGTTCTGAGGAAACTGGCAAAGGTCTGCAGGGTGAGCCTTTCGGTGAGGTAGGAGGCCAGCCGGCGTGAAAAATATTCGTAGCGAACCGGATCGATGGTGGCCTTGCCGTAGAGGCAGTGGATGCAGCCCGAACAATGGGCGACTATCGTGACGTTTTCGTTGCGCAGGGCCCTCTGGGCCTTGTTGGAAATCTCGGTACCGTTGAACCACATCGCCCTGGTCACCAGACGGCGGTTGTTTGTCAGAATCCCGCCCTGCACATCGATGAAGTTCTGGGAGTGCAGCGGAGTAAGAATAGCGTAGATATCCTCAAGCGGTATACCGCAGACAACGAAGGCCGCCGCGGCGTAAAGCGCCGCCAGCGAAACGCACTCCCCCGCCGCCTTGGTGTAGCCGTGCTTGAGTCGAAAGGCGTTCATTGCCTCGATCGTTTCTGTCTTCCAGTAGGGGATCACGTCGCTGTCATACTTATCCAGGCCGAAGTGCCTTCTAATGTCCACGTCGAAGTAGTACCTGTCGCCGTGATAACCGAAAAGCGCGTTGCTGGCGGCGATGTCCTCCTGCGAAACGTAATCGGCGAAGCGGGCCAGCTCGGCCTGCCTGCTTGTAAGGCCCCATGTCTCCAGGTCGAGATTGAACTCATATTCGTCCATTATGAACTGCTTCAGCCGCATCAGCTTCCTGTACTCGCTTTTTCCATCGAGCTTCCTGAAGCAGTCCAGGTCTCTCCACCGCCACAAAACCGGGCTCATTATGTCGGCCAAAATGAGGCTGTACATCAGCTCCGGAAATACAAACACCTCCATGTCCGAAAGCGTTATAGCCGAGCTGTATTTTTCGAGGTCTTTCGGGTCCATTGACTTTTAAGGCAGTAACAGGCCAGGTCGCACGCCTCGCAGCCTTCCCGGAACCGGCCGGTGCAGTTTTCCACTATGCCTATGCGGCTCAGCGCGAAGTCGTATTTTACAGGATCGGCCGGCTCTATCACGGAGAAATTCTTCGTTATTTCCACGGCGGCCGCCAGCGAGGCCGTCTTACGGTTCGAAAGGCGAAGGATCCTGCACAGCCGGCTCATGTGCGTGTCGACAGGCACTATCAGCTGCGCCTTGTCTACCGACCTCCAAAGCCCCGGGTCGACCTCATCCCTACGTACCATCCAGCGAAGGAAAAGGTTCAGCCTCTTGCAGGCGCTTCCGCCGGCCGGATCGCAGATAAGGTAGGCCAAACCCTTCGATACCGGCGAGCCGTTTCCGCTTGGCCGGCCGGCCAGGAGCCGCCGGCGGAACCGCGACAGTGCGGCCGTCACGTCCGGATCGCCTTGGCGCACGCAGGACGAGAAAAGGCCCTCTATGCTTCCGTGGCGCCTGATCGCGGATTTCAAGGCCAGCAGCAGATCGGCGATATCTGATCCCGAGGTAAAGCGATGCCGGAAGGTATCCAGCCTCCTTGCCTTCCGGCGGTCGAATGAGACCGCAAAATCGAACGGCCGGGGCCCCATCCTCGAAAGAAGCTGCGTTAGACTGTTCTTTATGTGTGCCACCCTGCCGTAGGCCAGGCACGCGCAAAGGAATGCCGCGATCTCCCTGTCGCGGTTCCGCCGGTAATCGTAAACGAACCGAAGCGGGTCGGTGGCGATAAACTTCCGGCGGTTGTACCGCCGGTAAAGGTTCTCGAGCACGCCGGCCAAGTGACCGGCGTGCGGAACCACCGGCCGGGATCTGGATAATGATGTTTTTAGCACCATATCAGTCGCGAATATCCTAACAGAAAATCCGGGGACACCATACCAATTTCCTGACGACAAGATTGATTAGTAACAGTATTTAGGCATGGCACGACTGGCACGAGTAGTTGTACCGGGGATTGGAGTACCCGAGAGTGTGTTCAGAGAAACAGGCATGCTGTCCCCAGATTCCCAGCAGGACCGCAGAAGCTCTTATTAGAGGATATTTCTTGACCATCCGTCCTTCGTAAATAATGATTACAACAAGGGCATTAACAGGAATTGTCAAAGTTTATTCATATCAGGAGGCATTATGAGCATTCAGAAATATTTACTGCTGACACCCGAGTCTTTGGTAGTTTCAATGTTGGAGCCGCAATCTTTTGGCACCTATCTGGCCACTGGCACTAAAAAACGCGCGCACGAGGAAGCCATATATTCAGAACTCACTTTTATATTATTCGTTTCCTTCCGCAGAGGAAATGGAAAAAGATCATCATGACTGGTGGAGATCAGCTACTGTGTATTAAATATTTTCATTTCGAGCAACCCAACCCGGCCGCGGCCGGGCAGGTATACGGAAGAAACAGAGAAGAAAGTAGACGAGTAGTCGAGTAGAGCCTGCCGCCCCGGGGGCGGCAGACGCGGAAGCCGCCTCCGGCGGCTGGTGAATTATGTGCAGGCAAGATGCCTGCCCCCCGACTGAGGACACCGTGCGGTTGTTCAGTTGGGGGGCAGGCTTCCAGCCTGCACGAGCCAGGGGTAAACGGTTAGTTTCTTAGGAGCATCTCAACCCGGCCGCGGCCGGGCAGGTATACGGAAGAAACAAAGCTCAGAACTCGCAATGGTGGGCAACGGAGAAAAAAAGGGTCCTGGACCCTTTTTTTCGGCTGCCCGCAGAGAAGTTGTTTCTTAGGAGCATCCAAACCGCGACCGTGCGGCAGGTATATGGAAGAAACGGCTAAATTGGATAAAGGGTGGTTTGATGACTCAGAAAAAAGATATCGAAAAAAAGGCCGGTAGTGACAAAAAGGGCAAAAGTCTCGACCAGCTTCTTTCGGAATTAGATGTCTCGCCCGAAAAAGGGCTGCACGACTTGCAGGCTGAAAATCGAATCAATAAGTACGGATATAACGAGCTTGCCGAAGAAAAGGTTAATCCTTTCATGAAGTTTCTTGGTTATTTCTGGGGGCCGATCCCATGGATGATAGAAGCAGCCGTTATACTTTCGGCAATAGTGAGACATTGGGCCGATTTTTCGGTAATCCTCGTTTTGCTTATAATGAACGCCGTCGTTGGATTCTGGGAGGAATACCAGGCCGGAAACGCAATTGATGCCCTAAAGAAAAAACTTGCAATGGAAGCGCGTGTAAGGCGGAACGGAGCGTGGAAGAATATTCCTTCAAGAGAACTTGTCCCGGGTGACATTATTCGTCTGCGGCTGGGAGATATAATACCCGCCGATGCCAAACTTCTTGAAGGAGACCCCATAGAAGTCGATCAGTCCGCATTAACCGGCGAGTCGCTGCCGGTTGAGCGCAAAACAGAAGATAATGTTTTTTCCGGATCAATCGTCAATCAGGGCGAAATTGAGGCGATTGTTTATGCAACCGGCTCTTCCACCTATTTCGGAAAAACAGCGCAAATGGTTGAAGAAGAAAAAGGTGCGAGTCACTTTCAACGCGCCGTATTAAAGATAGGCGATTACCTGATTATCATTGCTGTAGTACTGGTAGCGTTAATTCTTATAACGGCATTGTTCAGACACGAACAACTATTAACGGCACTTAGGTTTGCCCTTGTCTTAACGGTTGCGGCAATACCGGTGGCGATGCCGACCGTATTATCGGTCACTATGGCGGTCGGGGCCAGGTTACTGGCAGCGAAGGATGCAATAGTAAGAAGGTTGGCTTCTATCGAGGAACTTGCCGGCATCGATATACTCTGTTCGGATAAGACCGGAACATTGACCCAGAATAAATTAACTCTAAGTGATATCGTCAGCCTGGGCGATAATGAAAAGGATCAGATTATTCTTTATGGCGCCCTCGCCTCAAGATCCGAAGACAAGGACGCGATAGATAATGCCGTTATCAAAGGATTAGACGACGATACACTTTTGAAAGACTATAAAATCATCCATTTTCAACCTTTTGATCCCGTGCATAAAAGGACCGAAGGCACAGTTAAGGATTCACAGGCGAACACTTTTAGAGTCAGCAAAGGCGCCCCTCAGGCCATTCTTGAACTCGCGGCAAACAAGGATGCTGTGAAGGAAAAACTGGAAAAGACTATAAATGCATTTGCCTCCAAGGGATATCGTTCATTAGGAGTCGCAAAAACAGACCAAAAAGATAAATGGCAATACTTAGGTATCATTGCCCTTTCAGATCCACCCCGCAAAGACAGCAGGGATACAATAAGCGAAGCAAAGAAACTGGGTCTGAAAATGAAAATGGTTACAGGGGATCAGGTAGCCATCGGCAAGGAGATAGCCGGCAAGATAGGGTTGGGTAAAAACATTTTTGATGCCCGAATATTCGGTGATACCAAACATCATGAAACCGGCCAACAGGCCGAATCCATTGAAAAAGCGGATGGTTTTGCTCAGGTGTTCCCGGAACATAAGTATCACATCGTAGATGTCCTTCAGAAAAAAGGACACATCGTAGGGATGACAGGAGATGGGGTAAATGATGCCCCGGCACTAAAAAAGGCAGATGCCGGCATAGCTGTATCCGGCGCCACAGATGCCGCCCGGTCTGCATCGGACATAGTGCTGTTAAATCCCGGGCTGTCTGTAATTATCGATGCTGTAAAGGAAAGCCGGAAAATATTCCAAAGAATGAATAGTTACGCCACTTACCGAATTGCCGAAACAATACGTGTCTTGCTTTTTATGACGCTAAGCATTCTTGTTTTCAAGTTTTATCCGGTAACTGCAATAATGATAGTTTTTCTTGCAGTGCTTAATGATGGTGCTATTCTTTCGATAGCTTATGACAGAGCCCATATTTCCAATATGCCCGAAACATGGAATATGCAACGGGTTTTGGGAGTAGCTACATCTTTAGGGATCGCAGGCGTAATAGCAACTTTTGGCCTTTTTTATCTCGGAGAACAGATATTGAAACTTGATCGAGATACAATTCAAACCCTGATATATCTCAAACTTTCCGTGGCTGGTCATATGACAATTTTTCTAACCCGAACCCGTGGACATTTCTGGGCGGACAAGCCTTCATATACACTGATCGCAGCAGTTGTCGGTACGCAATTGATAGCAACTTTTATTTCGGTATACGGTTTATTTATGACACCCATAGGATGGGCATTGGCCGGGCTGGTCTGGGGATATGCTGTTGCTTGGTTTTTGCTTAATGATTGGATTGAAATATGGGCATTACACATCTTCGACCCCAAAAGACATGGGCTTTTAACGAAATAATCCGGGGACACCATACCAATTTCCTGACGACAAGATTCATTAATAACAGTATTTAGGCATGGCACGACTGGCACGAATAATTGTACCGGGTTATCTGCATCACATTACACAGCGTGGGAATCGACGGCAACAGACTTTCTTTAGTGACGAGGTCTACCAAGACTATTTGGGCCCTATGGCGGATTGCAGTTCTTGATAGTTTGTTCAGAAAAACAGGTATGGTGCCCCCAGATTCTTCTATGAAACCTCCAGCGGCAAGACTCTTATGCGCCGCCGCGGCGGCCGCGGTGATCGCGGTCTTGGTTGCGCTGTGCTTTTGGCATGACGAACCCGCATCACCGCGGCCCGGAAAGGCACAGCTTCCGCCTTTGGCTGCCGACGCCCGCTGGCCGGCCTTCCACGGCGGCGGAGGCCTTGCCGGAACCGCGCCGGGTAAACTGGCGCAAACACCCCGCCTTGCATGGACTTTCAAAACCGGCGGAGCGATCGTAGGCGGCGCGGCCGTTGAAGAGGGGATCGTCTTCGCCGGTTCTGGCGACAGTCGAATATACGCCGTGGACATTGCAGACGGCAAGGCCGTCTGGTCGTACGAGACCGGCGATGCGGTGGAGGCGACACCGTGCGCGGGACAGGAAGCCGTCTTCACCGGTTCGGGCGATTCCTTCATGTACGCCCTTTACAAGGAAACCGGCAGGTTGAAGTGGAGATATGAAACCGGCGGCAAGGTCTCGGGCGGGGCCAATATCGCGCAAATCGACGGCCGCCAGGTGGTGCTTTTCGGCAGCTACGACGGAACTCTCTACTGCCTCGACGCCGCCACGGGCAAGGTTGTGTGGACCTACGACACGCCGAACTACATAAACGGAACGCCGGCGGTCGCCGTTGAAACGGTCGTCTTCGGCGGCTGCGACGGCAAGCTGCACGTCGTTTCGCTTCACGGTGGAACGCCCTTGCGGCAGATCGACACCGGCTCGTATGTCGCCGCCTCGCCCGCGGTCGAGGGTTCCGGCGTCTACACCGGCAACTACGGCGGGGTCTTTCTCAAGGCCGATTGGCAAAAGGGCGAGATCCTGTGGAGGTACGGTGACGGGAAAACACCGTATTTCTCCTCGCCGGCGGTTGCCGCCGGGGACGTGGTTTTCGGCGGAAGGAACGGCCTGGTACACTGTCTCGACTCCGCTGCCGGTTCTGTCCGCTGGACGTTCCGCACCGCCGCCAATGTGGACAGCTCGCCGGCGATATGCGACGATAAGCTGATATTTACCGCCGAAGACGGAAGGCTGTACATGCTCGACCTAAAAAACGGCGACCTGTTGTGGTCCCATCCAATAGGCTCGGCGGTGACGTGCCCGCCGGCGGTGGCGGCGCCCTTTATCATTACCGGAAGCGACGACGGGCACCTTTACGCGTTCAGGGCGGATTGACGCCGAAACAACGATGAGAATCGCATACATCACACCCGGGTCAGGAAAGCGTTTCTACTGCGAGAACTGCATTCGTGACGCGGCGCTTATAAATGCGATGCGCGATCTCGGCCACGACGCGGTGGGCATTCCGATGTACCTGCCCCTGCAGGCCGAGCCGGAGGGCCGGGCCCGCCGCCCGCCGGTTTTCTTCGGGGGCATAAACGTCTACCTGCAGCAGAGGTTCCGGCTGTTCAGGAGAACGCCAAGGTGGATAGACCGCCTGTTAGACTCGGGCCTGCTGCTTGCCCTGGCCGGGCGGGCGGGCAGCCTTACCGCCTCGCCGGCTTTGGCCGATACCACGATATCGGTTTTGAAGGGACCGCTGGGTCACCAGGCAAAGGAACTTGAAAGACTTATCGAGTACCTCGAGCGACCCGACAACCGCCCGCAGGCAGTGTGTCTTTCCAACGTCCTGCTTGCCGGCCTGGCGCCGGCGCTGAAGGCCCGCATCGGGGCGGTGGTCGTGTGCCTTCTGCATGACGAGGAGGGCTTCCTCGAGGCGATGGGCAGGCCGCATTCGCAGCGGGCCTGGGAGATGCTGGCGAACAACGCCCGCAGCATAGACGCGTTTGCGGCCTTCAGCGAGCCCTACGCCCAAACGATGCGGCGGCGGCTGGGGCTCGGGCCCGGACAACCGGTCGTGATCAGGCCGGAGCCGGCTGTTCCGCCGGCGGCCGGACGGGTCCCGGGCCGTTTCGATCCGCCGTCCTTTTCGAAATTCAACATAACGGATACCGCACGGCAGCTGCTGGAGCTGTGCCGGGCGGCTGCAGGCAATGCCAGAGGAACCGCCGATGCTTGAACTGCTGGACGTATCGAAGAATTACCCGAGCCCGGGGCAAACCGGTCCGCTGGAGGTTTTGAAAGGTATCTCGCTGCGGCTCGAACAGGGCGAAAGACTGGCCGTGGTGGGCCCTTCCGGAAGCGGAAAGAGCACGCTTATGAACATCGCCGGGGGCCTGGACCGCCCCACCTCGGGCAGGGTCCTGCTGGAAGGCGCCGACCTTTCGCAGATGTCCGACAGGGAACTGGCCGCGGTGAGGAACAGGCACATAGGCTTCGTCTTCCAGCTCCACCACCTGCTGCCCCAGTGCACACTGCTTGAGAACGTGCTTATCCCGACGATCGCCGCCGGTTTCGGCGGAGGCGATGTGCGGCAGAGGGCCGCGGAGCTTCTCGAATCCGTCGGCCTGGCCGACCGGGCCGATCACCTGCCGGGCGAACTGTCGGCCGGACAGTGCCAGCGGGCGGCCCTTGTCAGGGCCCTGATCAACCGGCCGCAGATAATACTTGCCGACGAGCCCACCGGCTCGCTTGACTCGGCATCCGCCGGCGCCATCGCCGAGCTGCTTATCGAGCTTAACGAGAAGCGGAAAGTCACGATCGTCGTGGCCACCCACTCCATGTCGCTGGCCGGGAGAATCGGCGGCGTTATGGAGCTCAAGGCTGGAATGCTTTACCCTAAGGTGTAAGTTCGCAGGACGCGGCAACAACTGTCAAAATCTGTGTTAATCTGCGTGTCAGCTTCGCGGTTGGCTTTGTCAAAAGCCAACCGCGAAGCTGACCTGTGCCAAAAAAACTCGGAGGCCGAATGAATTCGGCGAGGCTCATTCTCCGGACGGTGGCGTTCCACCGCGGCAGCTCCATCGCCGCGGCGCTGACAGCCGCAGCCTGCACGGCGGTTCTGGCGGGCGCGCTGGCCGTCGGCGACTCGGTCAGGTACAGCCTCGAAACGATCCTGTACAACCGCCTCGGCGAAACGCAGGCGGCATTGTACGCACCCGGGCGGTTCTTCACCGCCGGCCTGGCCGAAAGGCTTTCACGCGAGCTGCGGGCGAAAACGGCGCCGGTCCTTTACCTCGACGGTTCGGCCTCGGACGAAGCCGGCCTGAGGCCGCCGGTCAAGGTCCGCGTCACCGGCGTCGACAGGCGATTTTTCGACATGGGCCCGTCGGGTTCGGGCGAAGCGCCGGACCCCGGCCAGGCAGCGATAAACCGGACCCTGGCCGCGGCGCTTGGCGCCGAGGCCGGCGACACCGTCTCCGTGCGGATCGCGCCGGCCCGGACGATCCCCGGCGAGGTTCCGCTTTCCACCGAACCCGCCCCCCCCGCCGCCGCAAGGCTGAGAATCGCATACGTGGCAGGCCCGGAGCGGTTCGGCGATTTCAGCCTCAACTCGGCCACGACCGCGCCGGAGAACCTGTTCGTGCCGATAGGCTGGCTGCAGGAAAAGACCGGCCTGCCGGCGAAGGCGAACATGATGCTTGCGGCCGGTTCGCCGCAACACGAGCTTCAAGTCGAGCAGGCTAACGCGGCCCTTTCCCGAACCGTAAGGCCGGCGGACCTGGGGCTTAACGTCGAGTCACCGGCGGGCGGTGACACAGCACAGATTACATCAAGCCGAATATTCATCGAGCCCGCCGCCGCCGAGGCGGCCGAATCGGCCTGTCCCGGCGCGGAAGGGATCCTCACCTACTTCGTCAACGAGATCCGCGGGCCAAACGGCTGCGGTTTCTACTGCATGGTCGCCGCCGCCGAACCGGAAACCTGCGGCACACCCGTCACCGGCGGCCTTGCCGCCGACGAGATACTGATCAACCGCTGGCTGGCCGAGGACCTGGCTGCAAAAGAGTCGGACTCAATACAGCTGGAGTACTTCGTTTTCGGTGCGGCCGGGAAACTGTCCACCGCACGGGCCGGCTTCAAGGTCAAACGCATACTGGAAATGACACCGGAGAACCTGGACCCCAACCTGATGCCCAAGTTTCCCGGAATAAGCGGCGTCGAGGACTGCGCCGACTGGAAACCCGGCGTTCCCATCGACCTGGCGAAGATCACGCCGCGGGACCGGCTTTACTGGGAAAAATACCGCGGAAGCCCAAAGGCATTCGTGACGCTGGCGGCCGGGCAAAAGATGTGGGCCAACAGCTACGGCAACCTGACGGCCGTCCGGTGCCGCGGAAAGGACCCCGCCGAAATATCCCGGCGGCTTTCGGCGGCCATGGACCCGGCCTCGGCCGGACTGTACTTCGAACCGGCCAGGCGAAGGGGCCGCGAGGCGGTAGAAAACGCCACCGACTTCGGGGGACTTTTCGCGGCATTCAGCTTCTTTATAGTGGTTTCCTGCCTTGCGGTGCTGGGTCTTGTATTAGTATTCGCCGTGGAGAAGCGCCAACGCCAGAACGGCCTGCTTCTGGCGGCGGGTTTTACGCCCCGCCGCCTCGGCCTGGTTCTCCTGGCCGAGGCCGCCCTTCCGGCGGCCGCCGGAACCGCCGCCGGTGTGCCGGCGGGCCTGCTGTACACCGCGGCGATGATCCGCGGACTGAACACCATCTGGAAAAACGCCGTCGGCGGGGCCGAGCTGGCCTTCGACGCCGAACCTGCCACGGTTCTGGCCGCCGCGGCCATGTCGCTGGCCTGCTGCATGCTGGCCGCCGCGGCAACGCTTCGATCGCAGGTCAAAAGACCGGCACGCGAGCTGCTGGCGGGACTGCCGAGGCAGACCCGCGCGGGGGCAGGCCGCGGAAAGAAAACAGCAAGGATAATGTGCGGGGCGTTCACCGCCGCCGCGGCCGCGTCGGCGGTTCTGTCGCTGCGTATGGAATCGTCTTCCCAGGCGGCCGGGTTCTTCATGTGCGGAACACTTCTGATCGCCGCGGCGCTTTGCCTGCAGGCGGCGGTCATGAAGTCCAAGGGCCGGCGCCACGGTCGATACGGCATGTCACTGGTGCGGCTGGCAGCCCGCAACGCCGCCAGGCGCCCGGCAAGGAGCTTGGCGGTCGCCGGCCTGCTGGCCTGCGGCATATTCGTCGTGGCCGGCACCGCCGCCCACATGCATTCGGGCCGGGCCGATCCGGCGCCGGCGGGGCCCACCGGAGGCTTCGCCTTCTACGGCGAGCTGGCCGCCGGCATACGCGCCGACCTAAACGACCCGGCCGAGAAAGCAAAGCTCGGCCTGGACGCAGACAGGTTCCGGCAGGTCAAATTCGTACAGCTTCTGCGACACGACGGAGACGACGCCAGCTGCCTGAACCTCAACAGGGCCCAGGCACCGCCGCTGCTTGCGGTAGAGCCCCAACGGTTCGTCTCGCCGCAGCGCTTCCGGTTCGCCGATATCATCGGCAAGCACAGGGCTGGCAGCGGCTGGTTGGTTTTGAACGAGCGCTTCGGCGAAGGCACGGTACCTGCGGTCGCCGACTACTCCACGGTCGTCTGGCAGCTCGGAAAGAAAACCGGCGACACCATCGACTACCTCGACGAAAAGGGCCGGCCCTTCAGGATACTCATCGCCGGCGTCATCGAGGACTCCGTCCTCCAGGGCGGCCTGGTCATATCCCGCGAAAACTTCACCAGGCTGTTTCCGTCGAATACGTCGTCGCGCGTTTTGCTGGCGGGCGCCGGCGAAGATTCGGTGGCCGAGGCGGCCGGGATCCTGCGAAGGCGCTTCGAAACCAGCGGCCTGGTTCTGGAATCGACGGACCAAAGGCTCGCCAGGTTCCAGGCGGTGGAAAGGACGTACCTGGGCATCTTCCAGGTTCTCGGCAGCCTGGGCCTGGTAATGGGAACCGTCGGCCTGGCGATGGTGGTGCTTCGAAACGTCCTGGACCGCACCGCGGAACTTGCGATGATGCGGGCGGTGGGCTTCGGTATAAAGCCGCTGAAGAAGATGATCCTGTACGAACACCTTATGATCATAGCGTGGGGCGCCGCCGCAGGCGCCGCGGCGGCCCTGTCCGCCACCGCGCCGGTCCTGGGCCTTGCCGCCGGCGCAGGTCCGTATTTGTCGATAATCGCAACCTCGGCGGCCGTCGGCGTAAGCTCGCTGGCCTGGGCGGTCCTGGCGGCGGCGGTCTCGCTCAGGGGCGACATCCTCGGCGAGCTGAGGAGGGAGTGAAAAAAGACAGTTCAGAGTTCAGTGTTCAGAGTTCAGGGAAGTGCACATTCCCGTACAAGTGCCCGAGAGGAGCCTTCAATCACTTCGACACCCTCTTCGACAGCCGTCAGGAAGGGGATTATGCGGACCTTGTAGAATTTGAAATCGATTCTGTACGTGCTGGGTTCGAACCTACACGTCAGTTCGTCAACCATTTCAAGAATCTGGTCGCCGGCTTGCATTAAGTCTTCAACTGGCAAAAAAAGTGAGTCAGGACCCTTTTTTCGCGGCGAAAAAAGGGTCCTGACACCTTTTTTTTGTTATAAAGTCCTGCGAACCTGTACTGCGGAAGCGATGCCCCATGCGAATCGCCAAGGTCATAGCGGCGGCCATCCCGGCCTGCCTTGCGGCGGCGGGCGCGGCCGCCTTGTTCTGGTGGGCCGCCGCCGACACCGGCATGAAATTCAGCCTGCGGCTTCCGCTTACAGGCCAGCCGGCAACGGAAGAAGAAAGGGCCGGCACGGGCCCGGCATTCGGGACGCTGCGAACCTTCGACGGCGAACCGGCCGATGCTGCTGGTTCCTGGCCGCGGTTTAGGGGACCCAACTTCGACAATGTAAGCCCCGGGACCGAACCGCTTGCCCGCTTTTGGCCGGAATCGGGACCGAAGGTGCTCTGGTCGATCGAGGTCGGCGAGGGCCACGCCGGCGCGGCGGTGCTTAACGGCCGGGTGTACATGCTCGACTACGACCGCCGGCAAAAGGCCGACGCGGCAAGGTGCCTGTCGCTTGCCGACGGCCGTGACATCTGGCGCTACAGCTACCCCGTCAAGGTTAAGCGCAACCACGGCATGAGCCGAACGGTGCCGGCGGTGACCGACGAGTTCATGGTCACCATCGGGCCGAAATGCCACGTGGCCTGCCTGGATTCGAAAACGGGCGAGCTGTTGTGGGGCATGGACCTGGTGAAAAGGTACGGCACGGCTGTTCCGCCCTGGTACGCCGGGCAGTGCCCCCTTATCGACGGGAAAAAGGCGATAATAGCGCCTGCGGGAAGCGCCCTTATGATCGCGGTCGACTGCGAAAGCGGAAACATACTGTGGGAAAGCCCCAACCCGGACGGGTGGAAGATGACGCATTCATCCGTCATGCCGGCCGAATTCGACGGCCGCAGGGTGTACGTCTACTGCGCAAGCGGCGGCGTCGCCGGGGTGGCGGCCAAGGACGGGCGCATTCTCTGGAAGACCGACCGGTGGACGATCCTGGTGGCGAACGTGCCGTCGCCGGTGCCGGTCGGACGTAACGGGATATTCCTTGCCGGCGGCTACAACGCCGGAAGCGCCATGCTCAGGCTGGTTAGCAGCGGCCCGGACATCGAGGCGAAAATCGAATACAGGCTGGAACCGGAGCTGTTCAGCTCGAACCAGCACACACCCGTATATTACGAGGGCAGCATATTCGGCATCCGGCAGGACGGGCAGATGGCCTGCATAACGCCGCAGGGCCGGCTGCTTTGGGAAAGCGGCCCGACCCGCCGTTTCGGGCTGGGGCCGTTCGTGATCGCCTCGGGGTTGATCTACGCAATGGACAGCGAGGGCGTTCTGACCGTGGCCGAGGCATCGAACGCCGGGTTCTTTCCCCTGGCGCAGGCGAAGGTCCTGGACGGCCCCGACTCCTGGGGCCCCATCGCGATAGTCTCCGGCAGACTGATCTGCCGCGACCTGGACACGATGGTATGCCTGGATATAGACAGTAGTCAGTAGACAGTAGTCAGCAGGGCCAGCCCCTTATCATTTCAGGCGTCTCATTTCAGGCGTCTCAACCCGGCCGCGGCCCGGCAGGGATACGGAAGAAACGGCCCACCCCCTTCCGTCATTCCGAACGAAGCGAAGCGGAGTGAGGAATCTCATGCTCAGTGCCTTCGACTTGCACCGGAACGCTCGAACCGCGCAGCGCCCGCCGAGCACTGTGGGCATGAGATTCCTCGCTGGCGCTCCTAAGAAACAAGGCATGTTTTGATTTTGTGCATAAAACGGTCAATACTGCTACGCGACTTCTCGATTACGATTACGATTACGAGCACGAGCACGAGCACGAGGTGAGCTGGCTCAGTTGGGGGACAGCCATCTTGGCTGTGCCTGTCCCGCGCAGCCTGGAAGGCTGCCCCCCAACTGAACTGCCCGGTCGGGCCCTTTCCTGAACTCTGAACTCTCTGTTGGCGCACTCTTCCGGATACCTGCCTGGCCGCGGCCGGGTTGAGATGCTCGGAATGATAATGGGGGGGGCGGCGCAGGAGGGTTGTTTCTTAGAGGGAAAAAAGATACCTGGTATCTTTTTTCTGAGAACTGCTCATTATGTTAAAAAAAGGCCTGCGGTTTTCTTAAAAAAAGCCCTTGCCCTGTTATAATGGGTCGCCATTGAATCCATGAAACCTTTTGTAAGCCATTTCAAGATCGCGGCGGTCGCGGCCGTCGTTGCAGCGGCCGCCATAGCCGGAATCGTGGCGGTGGTTCGGCTGGACACAACCGGCGGCGGGCCCAAGAGGCTCGGCGACGCGTTCGTCTACGACATAGACAAGCTGGCCGCGATCGACCCGCAGCTTATCACATACAGGATGCTGCGGACCTTTGAAACCGGCCTGGCCGAATCAAGGGCAATCGCGGCCGGACCAGGCGGTGCGGTTTACGCCGCCGGCGACAGGCAGGTGAGGATTTTCGACAAAACCGGCCGGCGAACCGACCTGATCGAAATTGACGGCACGCCGACATGCCTGGCGATTTCCGGCGGCAGGCTTTACGTCGGCGTCCGTGACCGCGTCGAGGTCTACAGCGGCACACAGCGGACAGAGGCCTGGCCGAAGGCGGCCGCGGACTCGCTGTTCTCCAGCATCGCGGCCGCAGGCGGCGATGTGTTCGTCGCAGACGCGGGCAACCGCGTTGTCCTGCGGTACAACCGGCAAGGTTCGCTCGTCGGCCGTATCGGAGAACGGGATCCCGAAAGGAACGTTCCCGGCCTGGTCGTGCCCAGCCCCTACCTCGACGTGGCGGTCGGGCCGGACGGGCTGCTGCGGGCGGCGAATCCCGGCAGGCTTTGCATCGAGGCCTACACCAGCGACGGTTATTTGGAATTTTCGTGGGGAAAACCCTCAAGCTCCATCGAAGGCTTCTGCGGCTGCTGCAACCCGGTGAACTTCGCGATGTTCGCCGGCGGGCGTTACGTGACCTTCGAGAAGGGGCTGCAGAGGGTCAAGATATACAACGCCGACGGCAGCTTCGGCACGGTCGCCGCCGGGCCGCAGCAGCTGGGTTACGACGGGGCCAGGCCCTGCCGGACGGTCACCGAGTGCGGCTCGGGAGGCTTCGACGTGGCGGTCGACGACGAACAAAACGTACTGGTGCTGGACACGGTCCGCAACGTTGTGAGAATCTTTTGCGAAAAAACCAAATGAAAGCCGACGAAACCACCGACAGGCGAAGCTTCCTGCGCCGCATCGGGCGCTGGCTCGGCGGGATCGCGATGGCCGGCTCGGCCGGCTACCTCTGCTTCGATTCCCGAAGCCGCGGGACCGTCTGGCAGATCGACCCCTACACCTGCGTTGCCTGCGGCAACTGCGCAACGCACTGCGTTTTGCAGGAATCCGCGGTAAAGTGCGTGCACGCCTACGCGGTCTGCGGCTACTGCCGGATATGCTTCGGCTTCTTCGGGCCGGAGCCGGCCGGAATCACCGAGGCTGCGGAAAACCAGCTGTGTCCGACCGGCGCCATAAATAGAAAGTACGTGGAGGACCCCTACTACCAGTACTCGATCGACGAGGCCCTTTGCAACGGATGCGGCAAGTGCGTCGAGGGCTGCAACACCTTCGGCAACGGCTCGCTTTTCCTGCAGGTCCGCCACGACCGCTGCCTGAACTGCAACGAGTGCGCGATAGCGGCGGTCTGCCCCTCCGGGGCCTTCAAGCGGATCCCCGCCGGCCGGCCGTACCTGTTCAAGGAACCCTGATGCGCCGATGTGGCCGATAGTTTTTACAGCACTGTTCGCGGCGGCTCTGTCGCTTTTTCCCCGGACGGCAACGGCCGTGGAGCGTTTCCCCCCGCCGGAGTTCGAAAGCGGCTACGAGATTCCCCAACCAACCGCCCCGGAACCGCGGGCCCGACCTTACGATTACCTCGATACGGCGGTGCTGATGGCGGCCCTCGCGGCGGCGGCGTGGTTTGTCCTGAAGATGCGCAGCCGAAAGGCCGTCTTCGTGTTGATGGTCCTTTGCCTTTTGTACCTGGGCTTCTGGCGCGGCGGCTGCGTGTGCCCCGTGGGGGCGGCGCAGAACGTGATCCTGGCGGTGTTTGACGCCGAGTACGTTGCAAGCTGGATCGTGATTCTATTCTTCTTCGCGCCGCTGGCCGCCTGCCTTTTTTTCGGCAGGGTCTTCTGCTCTTCGGTGTGCCCGCTGGGGGCGGTTCAGGATCTGGTGGTGTTCAAGCCGGTCCAGGTTCCGGCCTGGCTGGAAAGCCCGCTGCGTCTGACGGCGTACCTCTACCTCGGTACGACCGTGCTGATGGCCGCGACCGGAAGCGCCTTTGTCATCTGCAGGTACGACCCGTTCGTTGCTCTTTTCAGGCTCTCGGGCAGCATCAACATCCTGGTGATGGCCGGCTGCCTGCTGGTTATGGGCATATTCATCGGCCGGCCGTACTGCAGGTTCCTCTGCCCGTACGGCGTGATACTCAGAAATGTTTCCAGGGTCTCGAAGTGGCACGTGACAATAACGCCTCAAGACTGCGTCAAGTGCAGGCTTTGCGAGGATTCCTGTCCGTTCGGGGCGATAAGGCCGCCGGCAAAGGCCACGCCGGAATCCAGCCGGCCCATGCTCAAGCGCCGCCTGGCGGTATCCATGGCGGCGATACCGGTTCTGGCCGCCGCCGGAGGGTGGGCGGGATACAAGGCCTCGGGGCTTCTGGCAAGGGTCCACCCCACCACAAGGCTCGCCGAACGCGTGTTTCTCGAGGACACCGGAAAGGCCGAGGGCACCACCGATGCAAGCGACGCCTTTCGCGGAACCGGCGAAGAGGCCGAAACGCTCTACGCCGAGGCGGCGGACATAGGTGCCTTGTTCGGCCGCGGTTCGATCCTTCTCGGGGCGTTCATGGGCCTTGTCGCAGCGGTGAAACTGGCCCAGGCTCTGGTTGGACCCGGCAACGACAACTACATCGCCGACAGGGCGTCATGCCTGGCCTGCGGCAGGTGCTTCCAGTACTGCCCGGTGGACAGGAAATGACCGGACATGCAGCACGATACCGATGGTCCGGCAACTTTTTTGGACACAGACGTAAAAATGTGCAGTAGGCGAACGACAACCGATCCGGCCGGCACCTGGCACCGCTGCGCGGTGGCCTGCGCGGTTGTCGGGGCGTGCTTCAGCCTGGCGGCTGGTTTTCTGCTTTCGGCCAACTACACGCGCATAAGGCAAAACGACACCGTCAAGGCCGAGACCCTCGACCGCATGAAGCTGGCGGCCGCCGAAAGGCCCGGCGACGCGCAGCTCAGGGACGACATAAGGCGGCTTGACCTGGAAATACGGCGGGACAGGATCGGCCTGCTGCGGTTCGCCCGCAGGGGCGCGTGGCTTCTGGCGGCGGGACTTGCAGTTCTGGTTCTGGCGGCCAAGTGGGCTTTCGCCTGCCGCAAGTTCGGCCCCGAGCAGCCGCGGAGCGAACCCCGCGCCGGAGGGGTTTTGACCGGTTTTCGAACCGCCTTGACCGCGACAGCGTTTCTGGCGGCCTTCGCGGCCGCCGGTGCCCTGTGGCCGCGGATAGACGTTGGCCGTCTGGGCGGGCAGGCGGTGACCTGGCCTTCGGCCGCCGAGGTAAGGGCCAACTGGCACCGCTTCCGCGGGCCGGGTGGTGCCGGGATAAGCGCCTACCCCAACGTGCCTTTGGAGTTCGACGTTGTGACCAGCCGCAACATCCTGTGGAAAAGCCCGCTGGACCTTCCCGGCCACAATTCGCCCGTAGTGTGGCGGGACAGGGTATTCCTCTCCGGCGCCGAAGCAGGTGCCCTGCGCGTCTATTGCTTCGACGCCTCCGACGGCCGACTTCTCTGGGAAGGCGGCGTCGACGTCGATCCCGAAAAAAGCAAGAAGGCCCAGGTCATGGAGGGCACCGGCCTGGCGGCTCCAACCTTGGCCACCAACGGCCGAAGCGTCTGCGGCATATTCGCAACCGGCGACGTGGTCTGCTTCGACCTCTCCGGACGCAGGAAGTGGCACGTCGACCTGGGCGTTCCCGAAACCTCCTACGGCTACGCCTCGTCACTGGAGATTTACCGCAACAGGCTCTTCGTACAGTACGACCAGGGCGCGGCCGGGGATGGAAAATCCAGGCTGCTGGCGATTGACACCGCCTCCGGGCGAATCGCCTGGGCGATGCCCAGGCCTGTCCCCAACTCCTGGACCTCGCCGGTTCTGGTAGAGGCAGCCGGCCGGCTGCAGCTTGTAACCTGCGGCTCGCCGTGGGTGATCGCCTACGAGCCGCGGAACGGCTCCCAGATATGGAGGGCCGCCTGCGCCGGAGGCGATGCGGCGCCATCGCCTGTCGCAGCCGGGAATTTAGTTCTGGCGATAGAGCCCTACTACCGGCTGGCCGCCGTGCGGGCAGACGGCCGGGGCGATGTCACCTCATCGCATGTGGCGTGGACCGTCGAGGACAACATATCGGACATATGCTGCCCGGTAAGCGACGGCAGGCTGGTCTTTTTGCTTGCAAGCGAGGGCACCCTTACCTGCTACAGGCTCGCCGACGGAAAAAAGCTCTGGGAGCGGGACATGAAGGCAAGCTTCAGGGCCTCGCCGAGCATCGTCGGCGACAGGCTGTGCGTCTTGAGCGACAAGGGGTCGTTCATGGTCCTGGAGGCGGGCGAACAGTACCGGCTCCTTTCCGTAAGCGAGTTCAACGAGGAGTGCTCGGCCTCGCCTGCATTCGCAGACGGCAGGATGTACGTCCGCACCGCGGCGGCGCTTTACTGCGTGGGAGGAACCGAATGACCCGGTCGACGGACCTCAAACCCGTCAAGGCGATACTCGACAGGACCGAGGGCGACGCCGGCAGGCTGCTGGAGATTTTGCACGGCCTTCAGGAGGTCTACGGCTACATCCGGCAGGACGCCCTCGAGGCGGCCTGCAAAGGCGCCGGAATTAGGGTGGCGGACGCCGTGTCGGTCGCCAGCTTCTACGACCGGTTCAGGATGAAGCCGGCGGGCCGCCACACAATCCGCGTCTGTGTCGGCACCGCATGCCACGTCAAGGGCGCCGAGCTGGTCTACGACGCGTTCAGGCGCAACCTCGATATAGCCGAGGGCGGCGACACCGATTCGCAGGGCATGTTCACCGTTGAGAAGGTCGCGTGTCTGGGCTGCTGCACACTGGCCCCGGCCGTGCAGATAGGCCGGGTCACCTACGGCCACGTCTCGCCCGACGCCGTAGCGCAAGTTCTCGAGGATTACGCCTGCGCAGGTGAATCACACGGCCTTGCAATGGAGAAACTCGCTGGCCAAAAGGCCGAAGGCCGCCTCGGCCAGGTGCGGATCGGACTGGGCTCGTGCTGCGTGGCCCGCGGAAGCGGCCGGCTGCTGGCCGGCCTGTACAGGCAGCTGGAACTGGCCGGCTGTGACGTTCGAATAAGACAGGTCGGCTGCGTCGGGGCCTGCTACCAAACGCCGATGCTGGAGGTTGTCCCGCCGCAGGGCGAACCGCACCTGTACACCGCGGTTACGCCCGCCAATGCCGGCAGGATCCTGTCGGCGCACTTCAAGTCCGGCTCGCCGGTTGCAAGGGCCAGGCTCGCCGCCGACCGGCTGCTCGACGGACTTCTCGGCGCCGGCCCGGCCGGCCGGACCCGGCGCAAAGACAATGCCTGCGGCGGCGATCTCGCGGAGTTTTTGTCGCCGCAGGTCCGCATCGCCACCGAACACTGCGGCCTGCTGGACCCGCTGGACATGGACCAGTACATCGCAACCGGGGGGTTCGAGGCACTCAAGAAAAGCCTTCATGATATGACCGCCGAACAGGTGATTTCACAAATAAGAGAAAGCGGCCTCAGGGGCCGCGGCGGGGCCGGCTACCCCGCCTTCCTGAAATGGCAGCAGGTGCGGGACCAAAGAGGCCCCAAAAAACACGTCGTCTGCAACGGCGACGAGGGCGATCCCGGCGCGTTCATGGACAGGATGCTGATGGAGTCGTATCCGTTCAGGATCATAGAGGCGATGGCCATAGCGGCCGCCGCCGTCGGAGCCGACGAGGGAAGGATCTACGTGCGGGCCGAGTACAACCTGGCCGTGGACAGGCTGCTGCAGGCCATTGAGGCCTGCCGCCGGCGCGGCCTGCTGGGCGAAAAGATACTGGCAGGCGAACTGTCCTTCGACGTAAAAATCGTGCGGGGGGCGGGCGCCTTCGTCTGCGGCGAGGAGACCGCCCTTCTTGCCAGCATAGAGGGCCGCCGCGGCATGCCGGTTCCCAGGCCGCCCTACCCGTCGCAGAAGGGACTGTGGCAAAAACCGACACTGGTCGGAAACGTCGAGACGTTCGCCGTCGTGCCATGGATCATAAGAAACACAGGCGCCGCCTTCAGGGCGATCGGAACCGGCAGCAGCAGCGGCACCAAGGTCTTCGCCCTGGCTGGCAAGGTCGCCCGCGGCGGGCTGATCGAGGTTCCGATGGGAATAACCATACGCACGATCGTCGAGAAAATCGGCGGCGGCATTGCCGGAGAAAAACGGTTCAAGGCGGTCCAGATCGGCGGGCCCTCCGGCGGCTGCATTCCAGCCGGCGAGTGCGGCGTGGCCGTCGACTACGAGTCGCTGGAGGCGGCCGGCGCGATCATGGGTTCGGGCGGCCTTGTCGTTCTCGACGAATCCGACTGCCTGGTCGACATCGCCAGGTATTTCCTTCAGTTCACGCAGAATCAGTCCTGCGGCAGGTGCACCTTATGCAGGATCGGGACCAGGCGGATGCTGGAGATGCTCGAAGACCTCACCTGCGGGCGGGCGGGCCCAAGCCACCTCGAGCGTCTCGAGGACCTTGCGGTAAAGGTAAAGGCGGCCAGCCTTTGCGGGCTGGGAAGGACGGCCCCGAACCCGGTTCTAAGCACCCTGAAGTACTTCCGCGACGAATACGACGCCCACATCGACGGCCGCTGCCCCGCCGGCAGGTGCAAGGCCCTTGTAAAGTACTCCATAAACGACGACTGCATCGGCTGCACGCTCTGCTCGCAGAACTGCCCGGCCGACGCGATCGGGTTCAGGCCGTACGAAAGGCACGAAATCGACAACGACCTTTGCATACGATGCGGCACCTGCCGCGGCGTGTGCCCGTCCGGCGCCGTGGAGGTGAACTGACATGCCGGAACTTACCATAGACGGCAAAAGCGTAAAGGTCCCAAACGGCTCGACGGTCCTCGAGGCGGCAGCGGCCGCCGGCATCGACATACCGGCTATGTGTTCGTCGAAGGGCTGCGACGCCTCGATAAGCTGCATGGCCTGTGTGGTCGGGATCGAGGGGATCAACAGGCTGGTTCCGGCCTGCGCCACCGCCGCCGCCGAAGGCATGCGGGTGACAAGCGAGTCTGCCGATGTCATCGAGGCCCGCCGCACGGCGGTGGAGCTTCTGCTAAGCGACCACGCCGGCGACTGCGAGGGCCCCTGCCGCATCGCCTGCCCGGCGTCGATGGACATACCCGCCATGATCCGGCACATCGCAGCCGGCAGGCTCGAAGATGCAATAGCCGTGATCAAGAGCAACATCTGCCTTCCCGCCGTTTTGGGCAGGATATGCCCAGCGCCCTGTGAAAAGGCCTGCAGGCGGGCCGCCCATGACGGGGCGGTCTCGATATGCCTGCTAAAGCGCTTCGCGGCCGACGCGGATCTGGCAAGCGACAGGCCGTACGTTCCGCCGCCGGTGCCTGGTACAGGCGCAAGGGCCGCGGTCGTAGGCGCCGGGCCGGCCGGCCTGGCCGCGGCCTACCACCTGCTCGAGGCCGGATTCGGCTGCACCGTCTTCGACGACCGCGAACTGCCCGGCGGAATGCTGCGTTACGGCCTGGAACCGCGGCGTTTGGAACACAGCGTTCTCGACGCCGAGATCGGCGTAATAAAAAGGATGGGCGCCGTGTTCGAAACGTCACGCAGGATCGAAAGCCGCGACATGGACCGGCTGCGGAAGGAATTCGACGCCGTTATAGTGGCGGCGGGCAAAGTGACGCCGGAACGTATCAAGGAACTGGCCCTTAAGCCCGCCGAAGGCGGCATCGCAACCGGACCGGCCAACCGCTGCATCGGAACCGACAACGTCTTTGCCGCCGGCGGCTGCGCAAGGCCCACCCGCATGGCCGTCCGCGCACTTGCCGACGGCAGGAAGGCGGCGCTTGCGGCGACGGCCTTCATCACCGGCGGCACACCAGTCGAACCCAAAAGGCGCTTCAACAGCCGCATGGGCCGGCTCAAGGAGGGGGAAATGGAGGTCTTTTTGAGAAACGCCGGCAGTGAACCGCCGGAGGCGCCGCGGGGGCCGAACGGCGGTCTATCCGAAGACCAGGCGAAGACCGAAGCCTCCCGGTGCCTGCACTGCGACTGCCGAAAGGCCGAAAGCTGCCTGCTTAGAAAATGCGCCGAACGGCTGGACGCCAACGCAAAACGCTTCCAGTGCGAGCGGGCGGCGTTCGCCTGCATCGACGACCACCCGCAGGTCGTCTACGAGCCGGGAAAATGCATCAAGTGCGGCCTGTGCATCCAGGCCGCCGCCCGTAAAGGCTGCACCGGCCTGGTGTTTATCGGCCGGGGCTACGAGGTCAAACCCTCCGCCGCCTTCGGCGGCTCTTTGAAGGAGGCGCTGGGCGATGCGGCCCTGGAATGCGCCCGGATCTGCCCGACCGGCGCGATAGCAGTGGGGTCACACCTCCACTTTTAACATTTCACTTGTAGCGGTGGGATTACACTTCCACTCTTAAGATTTCAGTTGCGATTGTCTTTTGTCGCTAGTAGGATGAGGCAGGATAATAGCGGCTTTACTTCGAGGAGGGGAATCATTCATGGCACGACCATTACGTATCGAATATCCGGGAGCATATTATCATGTGATCAACCGGGGCAATCAGCGAAACCGTGTTTTCTACTCTGACAAGGATTATGAGCGTTTCCTGGATCGACTCAGAGAGTCTGCAGATATTTTCGATGTACGGGTTTTGTCTTATCCGGGATTTCCCATATATAACTGGCGCTTTACATGCTAATTCGATAGTATAGAGCCTATGAACCGGTTTTAAATGACTTGGGGTAATTATAAAGGAAGTACCTGATGGGTGAAAGCAAAAACGAAGCTTTTAGACTCACTTTTGACAGAAGGATAAAGCTTGAATTTCATGGGACCAAAGTCACCAGCGATGCTGGTTTGTTGGCATATAGAGAGCTTGATGAAGCACTTGGTCTGACAACTGCAACTGGTTCAACCATCAGT
>Ga0180434_10002581_pt1 | contig 23923 bp, 26 predicted proteins | sample SS_ome_7_FD_132453 | JGI IMG/M metagenome (GOLD analysis project Ga0180434, IMG submission 132453) | Hypersaline lake sediment archaeal communities from the Salton Sea, California, USA - SS_1_D_2 metaG | ecosystem: Environmental > Aquatic > Non-marine Saline and Alkaline > Hypersaline >... | reverse complement strand
GTAGAACTTGTTATCGGTCTCGACAAGTCCAAGTCCAATGATTTCGTTATGCCAGTTCGCGGTAACGGGATTGAAGTCATGGCTGATGAGAGCATGATACGGAGTGGGTATACAGGATTCTGGGCAGAAAGTGAAATTGGCTTTGGCATCCTCGATACACGCGCTGTCCTCTTGGGGTCCTTTTAGTCCAACTGAGACAACGAATTACGACAAAAGAGAAGGGTCGGGGTTTTCCCCGGCCCTTTTTTTTATTCGATTATTTTGAGAAAATCCTTGAATTCTCTATGGATTAGGAGTATAAATTAATAGAGAACGAAAGGAGAAACAAATGAAGTCAGCAGATCTCGGAATTGGAGTAGTTATAGATAGTTTAACATTGGTATCTGGTCCTAAGAAAAACAATGGCTCAAAACTTGGTTATGATACAAGCTGCGCGTGTGGAGGAAAGAAGTTTAGAACAAACGACTATCTAACTTCAACAAAGATAAAAAAGAAGACATGCGGAAGTTGTCAAATTAGAGATATCATAGGTAAAAAGTTTCATCATATCACGGTAAGCGAATACTCCCACAAAGATAAGTATAGCCAACATCATTATATTTGTTTCTGCAAATGTGGTAAGAAGATGGTAATTTCTCGATCAAGACTCACAAAAAGCAAGAACAATGTAAAAAGCTGTGGTTGTCATGTTGCTGAATTAAAGAAGGAAAATACGGACGCTAAGCTGATTGGCAAGAAGTTTGGGAAGCTTATTGTTCTTAGGCGGCTTGACGAACAGGCTGGAAATGGTGATTACTTTATTGAGTGTCGTTGTTCTTGTGGTAATATTGTTAAGACTAGAATTCAGCAGTTAAGAGATGGAAGAACCCGTAGCTGTAGATGTATAACTAGAGATATTGCCGATAAGAAAAATGAAAAAGAGTATGTCGGTAAGAGGTTTGGAAAACTAATAATTACAGGAATAGCCAAAGCTGATAGCGCTGGAAGAGCTAGGGTTTATGCAGACTGTGACTGTGGAACTAGTGGATATGAGGTTGCGTTAGAACATTTAAAAAGAGAGAAAAAAACAGTCTCCTGCGGTTGCTACCAAAAAGAAATGACATCAGGCGAAAACCACTGGAAATATAACCCAGAACTTACTGACGAAGAACGCTATGCTCACCGAGATACCTATGAGGACAAAAGATGGAGAAAAGAGGTTTATATTAGAGATAATTATGAATGTGTTATATGTGGCAGCAATAAAGGACTCAATGCTCATCATTTGGCAAGTTATAGAGATAATCCAGATGTGCGCTACGAGATTTCAAACGGTGTAACTCTTTGCGAAACCCACCATCGTCTATTTCACCAGAAGTACAATTTCGGAAACAATACTTCAGACCAATTCAACAAATTCCGCTTGACTTTCAAATAAATGTGCTATAATAAAGAAAAAGGACGATCTACATGCCAAAGACAAAAATTCGTGCTTTAGAAGCAAGACTATTAAGAATGATAAGGAGAATAAGTAATGACAAAGGAGCGAGAAGCTAACGCGGTGGCCTCTATCTGCTTTTTCGTTGGTGTTTGGGCCGCGACTATCATGAATAACACGTTTGGCGTGAACTGCTTGAACGTCTTATGGTGGGCAGCTTTGGCGATGATGTTGGTTTGCGTGGCGCTGGATTTTGCGGAGGGGGAATGATGGCAGATTATAAATGCGGAGAGTTCGAGCTACCAGACAATTGGTATGAGCTTGGTTGGCGGCGGCGGTGGTTGGTTGAGAGCGACGGGCTGGAGTACACGAGTTTTCCCGCTGCTTTAACCGCTGCCAAACAGGGGGACAAGATTACCATGTACTATGTTTTTGTGGGGGGCGACCAATGAGTGACACCGACTGGCTACTGCTGAGCGACTGCCGGAATCCACATCTGTCTCTGGCTGCGGCGCTGAAGGATGGGCGAACGGTTGAGTATTGGAATGGTAGGAGGTGGGTGCTTCCTGATATCTATGAGACTGGCAAGGATCTATCTGTTCGTGGTCTGGTGGATTGGTCTCGTTACCGCATCCAACCCCGCCAACCCAACGATGAGCCGGGACCGTGTCCGGTTTGTGGGGAAGACGAAAATGTTGGCATGGGGTTCATAGAGGGACAGACTACCTGCTCTAATTGTGGATTCTCTTGCAATACCACAGTTTGGAACCGCCTTTGGATGGTGGATTGAGGAGAAAAAGTTGTTAATTGGTACAGAACTAAATTATTTTTTACGTAAACATAAGTGGATGCCAAAACCAACCTTTGTGTTAACACCAGAAAATCCCAACTACTCTGGTTGTTATTATAAGCCAGAAAAAAACAAAGAGGTTTATATAAATGGCAAACACTATGACTTAAAAAATGGGGTTGTTGTCATAACAGAAGCAGATCAAATTGATAGCGACACTGTTCTTGCCCATGAATTTAGACACCATTGGCAATTTTGCAAGGGAATAAACGAACGCAGCAAGTGGAATCCAACCGGCAACTACAAACGCGACATAATCTCCTACTTCACAAAACATAAAACAGAAATAGATGCCCTGTTGTATTCTATAAAGTTTAAAAAGTCTGATCTTGACTGTGAGTGGCTAGAGTGGATAATAAAAGAACAGGAATTACTGTTGACTTTTCAGCAATCCATGATAAAATAAGGTAAAGGAGAATACAAATGAAAATTAAGCTTGAACTTTTGAACAAAGGTGATCTACCAAGATTTGGAACAAAGAATGGTGGAGAAGTAGAAGCACAAATGCTTCCTGTTAATGTAGATGTTTTATCAGGAGTCATTAATACGCTTGAATTTGGTGAAAAAGAAGGGTTTTCCACAGGAATTATTGTTTTTGATAATGAAAATAACAAGGTTGGAGCGGTCTGTGTGTAAAGGACAAAGTAGAGTTTAAAAGGGAAAATCAATGAACAAAACAGAAGCTATAATGCTTGAGGAATTTAAAGAAGAGATAAGAAAACTTAGGGCTCAAGTGCATTCTGCATTTATTTCTGGATATATTGCTGGGGATCAACACGGACATGAGCATTCTCCAGATGATGCTTGGGAATACAGTAATAGCAAAAAAGTCTTGGAAAAACAAAACAAATGACACCAGACCTTTTACTTCTAATTTTAGGATTCTTAGGATTTTTCTATTTGAGCTTTAGGGTGTCACAACATGCTAAGAAAGAAAGTGATGAATATCTAAATAGACTTGACGACAAATCAATAAAGATGTACAATAAGCTAATAAATGATGAGGTAGCATAGGAAGGAGAAAGCGGTGAGTGAAACTGACGCATCACAAGAGGCATCGATTGACTGGTGGGATGGAGAACATCACAATGTAGTGTATGGTACGGCAAAAAGCATTAGTATGTTGATGGACTTCATTGAATGTAGCGAAGACTTCTACGTCCAATCATATGATGATACAGGCAGTAGATATCCTGATTATGAAAGTGTTCTTAATAGTTTGCTGGAGAATAAAGATGGATAAGTGTAAACCATTGTTTGGTACTCCAATTGCAGACTGGCACACTTGGTTTGCGTGGTTTCCAGTCAAGACATGGGATTATAGAATAGTGTGGCTTAAAAAGGTAAAGCGTAGACGAATACAAAAACATCACTATCTTACAGGTGGAGAAGATTCATGGTGGCAGTATAGTCTTTTGTAGATGAAGATCTTGAAAGTCGAGTAGAATAGACAAAGGAGACTAAAATGAAAGACAGAAGCATTGAAGACAGGCTTGCTAGATTAGAGTCATTGGCCAACTTAGAGGCAACGCCAAGAAAATGGGGAATTACGCCAGCACGAATAAAGGCTGTTAGAAAGAATGTTGGGGTTGGTCTAAATACAGCTAAACGGCTGTTGGTTAAAGCATTTGGAGAAACCATACCAGAGGAGACTGGAAAATATGAGTAGAGAAGTCCGATATGACGAAGAAGCAATTTGTGATGGTTGTGGGAACAAAGGTGCTTTTGATTTTTACGGCGATTTCTTTTGTGAAGACTGTACAGAAAAAATTATTAGAAAGCAGCGAGAAGAAATGGAAGATGAAGATGAGTAACGAAGAGAAAGACTGGCGTGACAGCTTACCTGATCAGGTTGACTATCTTCAAGACAGGGTTGACAAACTAACCAATGCTCTATTTCTGATAAAAGACATGTGTAGTTGGAGTAAAGCTCTTGGTCCAATAGATGTTGCTGAAATACTTGTTGTCATTAATGAGGGATTAGAAAAATGAAAATTGGAGTATATGCAGATGAATGGTATCCAGTTTGGTGTCTTTGTAGCAAAGATGGTTGGCTTGCCAATAAAGAAATAGAAGCAACAGAAGAGGAAGCAAAAGAGTGGGAACGTATTGCAAATGAGTTTGACAAAATTCAGGATATAATAGCTCATAGGATTAAAGACATTGGAGAAAGCAATGGAAACGCTAAATAATGATTGGGAAACTTGGTGTAAAAAGAATATGCCTAAACACATATATAATCAAATGAAAAAAGGCCAAGCATACAAGGAGTCTTGGTGAGTTGACTATATTGCTAGACTAGAGAAGACTATAAGGAACCATGGTATTTGTATGACTTGCGAATGTAGGCCTTGTAAATGTGTAAAATATTTAGAAGATGATTATAAAGGAGAATAAAATGAGTTGGGAACAGTGGATTGATGATAATATGCCTGAAGATCTTAAGAAAGAGATGCAAAATGAAATAGGAGAAAAATTTATGACTCTTGACAAGAAAAGGAAAAAGGCTAATCTCCTTTTACTGGAGATTGGTTCTATGATTCAAGAGTATGGTGGCGAAAGTCAAGGATGGGCTCTATAGATGGTTCAGATGGCGTGTACTGGGTTTTCAATAGTTGGGTTTATTGTATCAATGATTGTGTTTTTGCTGATATCGTATGCTCTACTATATTGCACCAAGAAAACACGCTTTATAAATATAGAATACTGGATATGCCTATTCTCTCACAACCTAGTTCCTGAGAAATATTCCCAAATGCTTCCATTCGGAATTGGTGGCAGTTTTCGCGCATATCGTATGAGGTGTTTGGAGTGTAATAATATATTCCCTATTTCAGAAAAAGACTATAAGAGACATGAAAAATATAAAATTTCAAAGAAAGGAAATGTCTAATGGGAATCGCTGTTAACGGAAGACCAGAAGCACAGCTTCCTAGAGGAAACTCTAAGGTGGTTGAGGAAAGTAATCAGGAGAGAGAGCAGCTCAAGAAAGAGGTTGAGCGTCAGTGGCTTGAAGCAGAAAATATCAAGGTGATTCTAAGAAAGGCTTTTAGTTATATTGTTGATAACACCGAACCAGACGAAGAAAAAAGTCTCAAGAAGGAAATTGTGGATATTTTAGAAAAATAGACTAGATTTTCTAAATATGCTTTTTATTAGGCCCATATGTATATATGGGCTTTTTATTGTATTAGTCTATCTCTGGTGTATATATCTATACAGACTGTATATTTAAACTGGATAAAATAATGGCTATTATTTTAACAAACAACGAACTAGAACTTATTGCGTGGAGCAGACAGATATGGACTACTCCGGGTGAATATGAAAATGAAATCTTCAATATTATTATTGCAGACATTGCAGATGGCTGGAGTCCAGTTCAGATAGAAGATTTGGGCGAAGTTGAAACTGAAACATTTGAAACAAATATTGGACCAATTGAATGTCCTCGCGTTTACAAAAATGCAACAATAGTAATAGAGGAGGAGGAAATGCATAGTCAAATACTTCAGGGAGATACAAATGGCTATTAATGGAAAAAAGAGAAAAAAAATACGTGGAACTGAAGTTTTAGAAGAATATGATTTTATTCTATATGACACTGACGAAGAAGGAAAAATGATAAAAGAAGGCCCAAACATAAAGAAGCAAAAGAAAGAAAAATAAAAGCTTAATGAAAAATAACTAATGCCATTAAAAGCAGTCGGATATGGTCAAACATATAGTAGAACAGCTGTTGTTTTATATTAGTATGTATTGCTAGGAGGTATTAATGTCAATTCAGTGGTATCATGTAGAAGGCACTACTGTATATTCGACTTTTGCGGCTGCACAGGCAGCAGCCAGCAGCGGTCATACTATTCAGTGCCGTGGCAATACGACGAACGGCGTCAGGCGATCCTTTGAACAGGTCAGCATAACCAAACCGCTGACTGTTGAGGCTACTGAGGATGGCGTCATTATTGGCTACAATGGTATAAATAACATCGCCGCCTCTCCCGGCGGGAATGTGCGGCTCGTCAATTTTACTTTTGAATGTGAAAACCAATATGCCAGAATTACACAGGACAGCGGAACCTTTACTGCCGTAAACTGTACCTTCGTGCAGAAGTTCTTTGATTTCATCGGCGCTGGAAACCAGAACTACTATAACTGCATTTTCCGCAATCAGCAAAATTCGAACGTTATCCGAATGCTGTCAACCGGAACTTGCCGCATGTATCACTGCAACGTAATAGCGCAGACCGGAACAAGCGAGTGCATAAATAGGGGCGCGGCAGGACCCCTTGAAGTGTACAACTGTATAGTGGCAGGCAATACGTTTTCTTCGACATCAACCGGGACACTGAATCAGGATTACAACATTGTATATGCCGCCTATACCTCTGGCGGTGGTGGTGCAGGAGCGAACAACACAGTTACCACTGAGGATGGCGTTGGTTTTGCAGGTGTTACCAGTGGTGTACATTCTGATTTCCGCGTACTAAAGGCCAGCGAAGTCACCGGCACGCAGACGGCAAACGGGGTTGACCTGACGGCAATTGACGATTTAGATTACGATATAGACGGTAGATCTAGAGCAACATATGGTTACAAAATAGGTATTTCTGCTGGATATAGACTATATGACTCTTCTGATCTTCCTGACCAATCAGATGTTAGATATGGTGTTGTCTTCAACGATTCCGCATCGTCTGGTCTTTTATCTCTACCGGAAACTTCTGATGTAAGAGAATCAGTTCAATTCGGAGCGTCTGGTATTGAACTAACAGGAACGCTAGATATTCCAAATGCTGATAATGTACGATATGGAATTATTTATGACAGCACAACAGCTTCTGGAACTATTAGTCTTCCAAATATTCAAGATGTTCGTATAAATTCACAATATGGATCTTCTGGAGTTGAGTACGTAGGACAAATCGTTATTCCTCCACAGTCTGGAGTTCTAGATGCTGTCTATTACGACTACAACGGAACTCAAGGTTCGTGGCAAGTTGCAAATGCTCAAAATTACCTATATGGAGAGTTTTACGGAATTGGTGGAGTAAGCGAATCTGGTGCGTTCCCATCTGGTGTTTCTACAGATTATCCAGAGCAGTCAAACGTAAGATACGGAATACTATTTAACAATGGAGAATCAAGTGGAAATATTATACTTCCCGAAATAACAAATGTTAGGGTAGCAACCGCTTATGGAGCATCTGGAGTTGAGCTTACAGGAACTCTAGACCTTCCTAATGCAGATAATGTTAGATATGGAATACAGTATGATAATACAAATAGCTCTGGGACAATAAGTCTACCACAAAGCTCAGACGTTCGCTTGTCAACTCTATATGGAGCATCTGGGGTAGAAAATACAGGAACGCTTGATATTCCTGCTTCTGGAGATGTTCAATACGAGGTTGAATATGACAATGGTACTAAGTGGGGCTCATTTGTTGCTCCTGACACAGGTAGTGTTTTGTTAGGAACAACCTATGGAGATGCTGGCGAATTTGTTGGAACTCTTGTTGCAAGTGGAGCAAGTTCTCCATCAATAACACCAAGTGGTTTTGCAACATTTGACGCACATCTAAACTATGGTGGTGGAATATATGTCACATTCACAAACAAATCGGAATACTCAACTGGCGATTTTATGATAGTATACAACAATAGTGGAGATACTCCAATTGATGCATTTGATGCCACGGTTGGAAGTGGCTTAGTTTGTGGGCTAACAGATGGTATAGAGTACGAACTTTATTCAACAGTTGTTCAAAGCGGATATTTGGAATCAACTGCTTCTTCTATTTCATCTGCAATTCCAACAGAATCTAGAGACACAACGCCACCAAGTCGTCCAGAAGGTGTAGATTTAAATGAGGCACCAAGTCCTCCAAACATAACTGGAATTTCATAGGGAGGTTAAGCAATGTCAGTAACTATTAATTTTACAGCTTCTACTGACGCAGACGTAGCATCTGTTAAGGTTTGGGAAGCGACAACTTCTGCTGGAGAATATTCTTTTGTTTATTCTTCTGGTATTGATACAACAACTACATCGGTTACATATGCAGATGGCTCTGTTACTAACTGGTATAGGCTAAGCTTCGTAGATACTTCAGACAATGAAAGTGCTCTTTCTGCTGCGATTTATGGTGGTGGAGAAAGTTGGTCTGATTATATGATTGGAGTATTTAGAACATACTCAAATGATTGGGGAACACCTCAAAGGAATTCGGATACGGCAATAAAAAGAAAGCTGGTTGTAGCTGGAAGCCAGCTTTACCAAATGGCCCTGCCTATCGCGCCCTTTGATTGCGCTTATACATTTACCGTTGATGCTGGAAGCGGAGACGCTTGGGATATTACTCCAGATCCCATCTATGGCTGTAAGGACGATGATTATGTTAACCTTTGGCTTTTGAAGTCAATGTGTGAAGAGTCTCGTCAGGGCATGATGAGTGCAGCATCCAACGGTATTAAAATTAAAGACGGCGATTCCTCAATCGATACGTCTGCAAGTTTTGGTGGGTATGAAACACTTTTGGATTCTAAGGGCGGTCCATGTATGGCATTTAAGGCAGCATGGCAGCAATATATCCATACTGCAAATGCAGCAAATGCGAATTCTGGTATGTATAACATGTATACAAACTTTGGCGCAGATATGATTCCGGGTAGCTATATTCACATAGACAGGAGTTAAGAATGGCCTTTAATATTAGTGATGGACTAATCCGTATTTATCAAGACGGAATCGATTCAATTATAGATCAGCTTGGCAAGAAGGTTGTTCTTGTTATGCCTCAAAAGGAAGAGCTTTGTCCTAACTGCTGGTATGATGGAAGAATGAAGAGATCTAGTGGAAGATATAAAGCAAACAATCCAAACCCTATTGGTCCATTAAATAAGCCATTTCAAAATGGTCAAATATGTCCTGTTTGTCAGGGAAGAGGAAAAATTGACGATGGAACCAAAAAGCAAATTGAAATTAAAGCAACAGTAAAATGGTCTCCAAAGGAATTTATTAACTATGAAAACGGTAAAGTAATAATACCGACTAATGTTTGTAAAATTAAGACATATGCGACAAAAGCAAATGATATAAACAACGCTGTTGAAATTTTAGTAGCTGCTGATGAGCCTACAGAAAATGCTCCTCTCTTACACAAATGTAGGCTTCATCAAGAAATTATAGCTAGAGGATTAAGATACAATAGATATGTAGAGGCATATTTGATTAGGACTACCTAATGGCAAGAGATGTAAATATAAAGATAACCCCTGAACTTGTTATCAAAAGAAAAGCAAGAAGGAAATATGAAAGAGAAGTTTCTCTATTTATATCTACAGCAATAAACTACGCTTCTAAAAAAACAGCAAAATCAGTAAAGAATGTAATGATTGCCCTAATAAAAGAGACAGATGTTCAAAGTACTCGACTTTTCAGGTATCTTGCTGAATTCGTTGGAGGAAGCAAACATGGATATAAGCTATCAGCAGATAAAATCAAAAAAATAGAACTAGATATAGCGAATAGAATGCTGTCTGGTTTAAAAGTAACAAATAAAAACGTGTCTGCAAATAACGTCTTTAACAATAACCAAACAGTAGTTAAATTTGAGCTTCCTGTTTACTTTCTTCCATTTGAAGATATTGCAAAAGCAATAGAAGCTGCGAGAGCACAAGAACAAGAGCTTATGATTCAACAAATAAACAACGAGATAAGCACTGTTGTTCGAAGAAGGGCTAACAATGCAAGAAAACAAGGACATGCAAAAACAACAAAAGGTGTTTTGGGAGAAAATCTGCCTTTGCCAGAAATGATGATAGAACTTAGAAATAGAGCTAGATCAGCTGTTGTTGCGATTAAAAGAATAGTGGAAGTGACACCGGGAATCCTAAAGAGCGCTGTTGAACAAGAAGTTTTTCAAATTTTAAATCCGAATGCTCCTACTGTCTTTTATGAAGATCTGTTTGATGACGAACAAAGTGATCGTGGAATTGAAATAACTAGAAATGATTACGATGAAGTTTTAAAGTATGTTCCACCAAGAAACAACATACAGCAAGCAAAAGATGGGATTAGACAAACTCTTAGAGAGCTAGATGCACTAATTAAAGCCATTAGAGAAGAAGTTCGTCTTACAAGAACAGCAATAGGAGCAGCAAGAAAAGATGTTCTTAACAGAAAGTTTGATAGGGGACTGTCTCAATTACAGCAAGAGGCAATTTTAGAAATTGAAGATGCGATAGAAGAGGATGAAGAAATAGTAAAAGAGCTAGGTCAACAAATAAGAGACTATAGAAAAGAGAAAATTCGCTTACTAAATATGATGAAAAAGGACCTTTCGTCAAAAATAAATATAGATGTATATAGGCTCTTCAAGTTTTTAATAGAAGAAGGAGATACAGGATTAGGACTTAAGGTAAGAAATCTTGTAGATGAATTCTCTGCTGAATACCTCAAAAAAAATGGGGTACAAGCAAGTCCTATAAGTATAAGAGAAAAACAACTTCCATATTTAGATCACAACACAGGAAAAGTGAAAAAATTAGTAGGACCAATAAGACCGGGAGAGTCAAGAATTCGTACATCTACCGTTTTTGTAAACATAGACAGAGAGGCTGGAATAACACCAAGACCTAGACTTGTTCCAAAAAGCGAAAAAGATTATATAGCCGCTTTAAATAAGTTTTATAGAAAAGTATTAATGGACCAGTTTCCTGATTTTGAAGAAAATTTAACATCGTATATTCAATCTGAATTAGATCCAATAAGAGAGACATTTCTAAAAAATACAGGAAGAATACAAAGCTTAATGACAAATGAATTTAGAAAACACTTTCTTTTATATATAAAGTCTGCTGGAGGAGAAATTTCAACTTCAAAAGGACAAACTACAGGTCTAGATGCCATAAAGAAGATTAATGCCATATTAAGAAGACAGTTTAATCAATTAGCAAATAACATTGAAAGTGCAGATGTGGATGAGTCATCATTTAATTCAATAAAACAGAATGCCCTTAATTTTTTCTACAAGGTAGCAGAGCAGAGAGCAAGTGACATATTTGTTGGGATTCAGCAAGGAAAACCATATAGTGAAATAAAAACCATAGCTACTAGGTCTGAGGGAGTAAGAGGTCCTATAATAAGTGAGTATGCAAAATTAGAAGAAGAATTCTACAACAAATACAAGCCAGAAGGTCCCGGTGGTGGTCTAATAAAGGAAAAAGAGTATGAAGTAGTAGACAATCAGTTTACTGTTAAGCATAGGTTTAGTCAGGCAAAACAAAATAGATTATCTATCGTTTATAACAGAAGGCTTGATGAGGTAAAAAGACAGGACAAGAAAAACTCTGCTGGACCCAAAAGAGAATTTAAGGCAATTGAAGAAATTCAAAATAGAATAGCAGAAAGACAGCTTCAACGAGCAAAAGGACAAGAAAGAAGAACAACTGGTGAGTCAACATCAATTGCTGAACAAATAGCACCAAGCTTTAATGCAGCAGCAAGAGATTTAGGACTAGATACAGCAAAAGCAAAAAATCTTAAGCCAGACGCCTTTGGTAACATATCGATTTCACAGTTCTTCGACCTGAGAAAGAAAGACATGCCACAATCTCTCGGAACATCCAAGATTGCAATTAGAAACTACGCAACAACAACATACAAAGAAATCATTGCTACTTCATCAAAGGGAGGAATTAGAGCAGGAGAAAATGTAAGGATAAACCTAGTTGAGGGAATAAGACTTCCTTTTGTAAGGAGAGAGGACTTTTTAGAAGAAATCATAAGAGGTGAGATAGACCTAACTATAGAAGAGATAAAAGAGGCTATAGCAAAAAATGAAATTGATCTGGATATTTCAAACTTAAAGAACATATATATAAACAGGTTTATACGTGTATCTGGAGATAAAACCAAGAACAAAATAACAACAAGTCATTTTTCAAAGATAATAAGAACGATTTTCTTAAAGTTTTATTCAGATAGATTTTCGGACTACATCTCTAAATTAGCAATTAAAAAGGGGTATATAACTCTTGAAGAGTATCTGGATACTTTAGCTATATAAAGGAAGGAACAAGGATGACCAGTCCAAGCAATTATACTTTTATTGGAAACACAAGAATCGGAAACAACAGTATTTCTTCCAATGTGGTTGAAAGCATAAAATATTGGATTGACATTTCTTTTTTGTCGGATGGAGCATGTGACACTATAAACAAAGACGAAACCGATTATTCTGGTAAAAATATAGGAGCTTTAACTCCAGTGTCAGACAGGGTTTATGGAGACGGATTTGTCTACCAAAGCTACTTTAAGAACTGGGTTTGGGAAGAAGATATAAGTAAAGAATATGACTTTGAAGACATTGTTGTTTGTAGTGGAATCTGGATTGGGTCTGATTTTCATTCAAAACAGGCTTCTGGAGATTTGTACTTTAGTATTGACTATCGGAATGGGAGAGTAGTTTTTGAGAACCAAAATGCCGTAGAAAACGCCTATGGGGCTTCTGGAGTAAACGAAGTTGTAGCTGAGTTTTCATATAAGAGAGTTTATGTTGTTACTGAAACGGAGCTTGTTAGGTCATTTGCTGAAAGTGAATCTATGAACAACCCAATAGGGTCTGGAGACAACTTGCTAAACGAGGACAAGATTCCACTCCCTGCGATTATAGTTAGCGAAAACAACCATAGCTGGAGAGGATATCAGCTTGGTGGGGGTAAAATATGCAGCCATAGCATAAATGTAGACGTTTTTTCTCATGATGATGATTTGGGCGGCTCAATAATCGATATTCTATCTCAGCAAGAAAACAAAAAAGTTCCATCTGTAGACTGGAGCTTGTGTGAATCTTCATTTGACTGGATGGGAGACATAAACCCAGCTTTTTCAGGAGTATATGACATAGCAACCATATATAAATGGAAAGACATGGATTTACTTACTGCAAATGGAGTAAAACAAGCCACTGGAATAAGGACAGGATTTGTTGAATTTTTGGTTGATTCTTACCCACATAAGTAATTTTGGTGTATATAGTAATGTGATAACTACAATTTTCTAAAGGAGGTTAACAATGGCAAGTAATCGCGTTTTTTATGCCGTTCATGGAATTGGTTTTAAACAAGACGGTGTTGAAGGGCGTGTTCCGACTGGTGGAGAAGCACATGGTGTCCAGTCCATTAGTCTAAACACTACCTTCAATCTTGAGCAAATTTTCGAACTAGGTCAGATTGAAATCTACGAAAACTATGAAAACAAGCCAGATGTTGAGCTTACCGTTGAAAAGGTTCTAGATGACACCCCTCTAGTTTACCATCTTTCTACAGAAGGAAGCTCTGGCCCATCTCTGACTGCAAGAACCACAAAGAAGGCACAAGCTGTAATTCCAATTTATCCAGATACTTACGAGTCTTGTAGTGGTGTACCTGATAAGATTGTTACTTGTTCTGGAATGTACGTTTCCGCTCTTACATATACATTCCCAGTTGACGGAACAGCAACAGAAAGTGTTACTCTTATTGGTTCTGACAAGGTTTGGTCTACAGCAGCTTCTGGTTTTGAATATAGTTTCGACAACGACGACACGCCCGGCTCTGCTGGTATTCAACGTAGAGAAGATATTGTTATGGGAGAAGCCGCAAACTGTTCGCTATTCCCAACTGAGATTCCCGGTATCAGCGCAAGTGGTACAAACAAGGCAAATGCAACAGGAACCGCCTATGAAGCACATATTCAGACTGTAACCTGTTCTGTTGACCTTGGTCGTGAAGATCTGTTTGAACTTGGTCGTAAGAATGAGTACTACAAGTTTGTAAACTTCCCAGTTGAAACAACTACAACCGTTGATCTCACTGCAACGTCTGAGGGTGACAATGTTGACGCAAAGAGCAACGAGGACAACTTGACAGACCAGACTATCAGAATTAATACTCTTGATAACACTCAGGTCTACATGGGAACAAAGAACAAGCTTAACTCTGTGAGTTACAGTGGTGGTGACGCAACTGGAGGAAACGTAACCGTTTCACTGTCCTACACTGGCTACAACACCTTCTCAGTAACAAATCCAGACAATGATCCAGATGGATTTGCTCACCAAGGCTAAGTAGCAATTACCTCCTTTCTAGACAGGGCGGGGAGCAATCCTCGCCCTGTTTTATTTGGTGTATATACTAATAACACGTCCGTCAAGCCTCTAACTTAGTTATGCTCAAATAGACGGGTTTTTACTTGGCTGGTTGGAATACATGGACGGTAGGCAAAAACAAGCGCTTGTTAATCGCATATGTGCCGGTGGGTACTATGCAACCATCTTTAACGAGGTCTACTTCTTAGACTTTCGTATTTCATCCAAAGATAAGGCATATCTAGACTATATGTATGACAAAAGTCATATGGCAGCAACAGAAAAGGGACTTCAGACCGAAGAAGAGGCTTTAGATCACTTTATAAAAATGGGAAAATGGTCTAGAATGAAGGATCATTTAATTGAAACAAAAAGAGACTTAATTGACGAAAAAAAGAAAGAAGCATGTAGTTCAATATATAACAAGAAGAAAATGGGAAAATTGAAAAAAGAGATAAAAGAGCTAAAATCTGAAATAGAGAGATTGCTGCTTGAGAAACATGCTCTAATATCTGAAGGAACTTGTGAAAGTTACTGTAGAGAGGTCGTAAATCGGTGTAAATATAGTAAGATAGTAAAGAATGTTGATGGAACAAATATAAGTGAAGATCTTTTGTCGTCTCAGGTGTTTTTTAGAGAGCTAGAGAGAAATATTTGGGGAGAACTCCTTGATGAGGCAAAACTAAGGGAATTAGCAAGAACGAACCCTTGGAGACTAGTATGGAACACAGAGTCAGACAATCCATCTAGGATATTTAACATTCCTGTTTGTGATTTTTCTGACGAACAAAGAGATTTGTGCTACTGGTCGTCGTATTATGATAGTATTTATGAAGCATACGAGAGACCAAGTAAGGAAATAATAGAAGACGACATTGCATTAGATGGTTGGTATAGCAACAAAATTGCTGAAAAAGAAAGAGAAACAGCAAAGAAGGGACTTATAAGCAAGGCTGGTGATAACAAAGAGATATTCGTACCTACCGATGCTGCAAGTGCCCACAAAGTATATGAGCTAAATGATCCTCATGTGAGAGAGGCAATGAAGAAGAGAGATAAAACAATTAAAACGGCTGGAGAAAAAACAGAGGCCGACTTAGTTAAAGAAGGAGGAAAAATAACGGCAGGGCTATTTGTAGCAGAGAAAAAAGGAAGGTAAAAATGGAAGAAAATATTGACAGAAAAGCACTAACGGAAGATGTAAGAAACGCATTTCGAACACTAATGGGAGGATATTTGGACTTAGCTGAAGGATTTTTTAAACACAAGGTTGACCAAAAAACATGGAATAGCTTTAGAAAATTAGTTTTAGATATGGGAAATTCAAACCATCGGTTTATTGAAGCTAAGCTTGAAGGAAGAAATTATTACCACATGTACGTGGTTGATAACGCAAAAAAGGACGGAAAGGAAGACTAGGATGGCAAACATTTCAAAACTAAGAACTTTTAAAACAATTGACGAAGAAGGCAATGACATTGAGCTTGCTGTTGTAAGACCAACTCAAGATGTGATCAATGATGCTGACTTGATTTACAACGTAGAAGTGTCGAAGGCTGTACGAAAAGGCTCAATGACTCGACAAGAGGCAGTTTCTCTGATTGAAGAAAGAGGTCTTTGGACAGAACAAGATGAGAAAAAAGCAACAAAATTGAGAAAAAAGGTTCGTGACCTTGAAGTAAAACTTCTTGACAAGAAGACAGGGAAGAAACAAGGAAGAAAAATTGCTGATGATCTAGCAAATGCAAGAAATGAAGTTTCTGTTCTCATCGGCAAAAGAGATGGGATCTTAAATATTACTGCTGAATCATATGCGTCTGCAATAAGAGATCAGTATTTTGTTGCAATGTGTACTGTAACAGCTGAAGATCAGGAAAGCTACTTTGATGATTATGAAGATTATCTTCAGAGAAGCAATGAGGTTGCAGCCCTACGTGCATATCAAGAAATGTTGTATATGATTAATGACCTAGATCCAGAGTTTCTAAAGAATCAAACTGAAAATAAGTACCTAATAGACAATGGATTTATGGACAGCGACGGATATCTAATTAACAAAGACGGCAAGCGTGTTGATTCAAAAGGTCGTCGTATCAACGATAGGTTTGAGTATGTCTTGGACTTAGATGGAGAAGAAATCAAGTGTGACGAATTTGGGAATCCTCTTAGTTCAGATGGAAGTATTGACATTGAAATGCTAGAAACAATAAAAAATGGTAAAAGCAAAACAAAGGAGCCGGTTCAAGAATCAGAAGAAGAAATAGATGAAGAACCGTTTTAATATATAGGGGGAAGGCAAATGCCAGAAGATTCCTTTACGATCCGAGGATCTCTTAATCTAAAAGCAAATATTGAACAAATAAATGCCAATAGATTAAGTGAAGACATTCGTAAGAAAACAACGAACCTCAAGATCAACAATATTGATGTTACACGAAATGCTCAGAGAAAGCTACGTGGGCAAGTAAGGGATGCTATTTCTGGACCTTTCCAAATTACAAGTGACAATATCCAAGTCTCTGTTCGAAAGTGGAAGGCTGTAAATGTAAAAGAACTAAAAAACGACTTAGATAGTTACTTTAAAACAAATCCTATTGCTATAGCTGCTGGTGGGGCTGCTGGTACTCCAGCGGCTCAGCAGACCAACATCTTTGCAGAAGAAGGAGGAGAGAGACAAGCTGAAACAGCAAAGGCTGTAAATAATGAGCTAATTAATCAGATTAGAAACCAACAGCAAATAGTTCGTCTATTTAAAGAAATTGAAGATCTTGGTGCAAGAAATATCGGAGAAAGAGATACTGTTGGAATAGAACAAAACGAAAGGCAAATTCGCCAAGTTGTAGATGATCTAAAAGAGCTTGGAGTTGAAGCTAATCTTTCTGAAAAAGAACTTCAGCAACTAGCAAGAGGTGGACTTAAAGCAGCAAGAGAAAAGAAGCAAACTGCAGATAGAGATTTAAAAGCTGCAAAAAGAGCACTTGAGCTAAGGGAAAAAGAAGCTGAACGTAGTGGTGTTATAAACCAAGAAAGCTTAGATGCAGCAAGAGCTAGGGTTGAAAAAAGACAAGAAGAAGCAAATTTAGCAAATGCTCTATATAGAAAAGAAGCTGCCTTCCTAGAAAGAAGAAAGGTTGATGAAGAAGCAACACTAAGATCTTTACAAAAAAGAGTTGCTGGTCCACAAAGAGTAGGAGGAAGAGGAACTACTCTTGGAGAGAGTGCAGAAAGATCAGATGCAATTAGACTCCCCGGAGTTGGGAAAGATCAAGTTGCAGATTTAGAAAGAATCAAGAAGATATATTCTGAAATAAATGCTTTCCTTGCTGGACGAGCTAGGCTTGAAGATGTTCTTGACAACTTCTCTGATGAAGAAGTAGAAGACAAAGCAAGAGTTAAGAAGTTCTTAGAAGATCAGGTTCGTCTCGCAAAAGAACTTGAGGCTTTAAGGAGAAAAGGAACAAAACAGGAGGGAACTGAAGTAAGCGATGTTGAACTTCCACAGGTTCTTGGGAAAAATCTGGACCCTAATATCCTAAAGCGCTTTTCTGCTACTATTGAAAAAGAAGGTCTGAGTGGGCTTCAAAAAGTTTCAGATGAAATGAAAAGGTTTGGAGAAGTAACACAAGATGCGCTTGGTAAAAAGGCTGCAGACAGAATCAAAGCTAACAGTATATTTAAGTTCTTTGGAATTCAAGCAAGAAGACTTGTTGTTTGGACGGCTGTTGCAGGGACAGCCTATGAAATACGCAATGCCCTAAGAGATCTTGTCCGTACTTCAATTGAGTTTGAAAAATCTATGATTAATGTAACTAAGGTTATGCAAGTTACAGAAACACAAATGCAGCAAATGAGAGATGCTGCTAGGCTGTTTGGTACAGAATTTGGTTTTTCACTTAAAGAAGTTACAGATGCCATGGTCGTTTATGCTCAGCAGGGTAGAACAATTGCGGAAGTTACCCAGCTAACCGAAGCATCTATGCTTTTAGCAAACGTTTCTGCTCTTAATTTAACTCAGGCAACAGAAGCACTAACAGCCTCTCTTGAACAGTTTGGTTTTGTTGCCAAAGACTCCATTGGAATTATTGACTCATGGAACGAAGTTGCAAACAAACATGCTGTAACTGAGGTAGATCTATTCGAAGCACTAAAGAGATCTGGTTCTGCTGCTGCTGAAGCTGGTGTTAAGTTTGAAGAGTTTGCCGGTTTTGTTGCAGCGCTACAGGCAAGAACTCGTCGTGGCGGTAAGATTATTGGTACTACACTTAAAACCTTATTCTCTAGGCTCAATACAGATACTGCAATTAAACAGCTAAACGAAGTTGGAGTAGCTACATTTAACTTGTCTGGGGAATTCAGAACAGCTACTGAGCGGCTTACAGATATTTCAAACCAATGGGATCAACTAAACAGCGTCCAAAGAAACAACATTGCATTTGCAATCGCTGGTCGTAGACAATACTCGCAATTCCTAGCATTGATGCAAGGTTTTGCTCAGGCGCAACAAGCATCTAGAGACGCATCAGATGCACAGGGTTCAGCCTTTGAAGAACAACGCAAAATCTTAGACACTCTTGATAAGAGAATCGCAAGACTTACTGCAAGGTGGCAAAGCTTTGGGACAACACTATCAGAAGGTGGACTAACTGATGCTCTCAAAGTGGCGGTTGGGTTTGCAGATAGTCTTTTAGCAATATTTACAAAGCTATCTCCTCTATTTTCAAACCTAGCAATAGCCACAGGAGTTGGTGCTGCTGGAATTGGTTTGTCAAGAACAGTTGGCTCAGAAATTGCAAAATCAAGAGGAAAGGGAGAACTTGCTGAGTCAATAAAAAACACAAAAATTTTAGAGCTACTAAACACACAGCTTGACAAGGCAGTAAAGGCAGTAAAAGCATTTGTAAGCAGCCTTATCTTAAGAAGAACAACTACAACTACTCTTCCAAGTGGTGCTGAAATAAACGTGTTTAGACCCGGAGGAAGGACAGTAGGAGAAGTTGCATCTAGAGCCGCAGGATCAACGATTGGTGGCGTTGCAATAGGAGCCCTAGTTTCTGCTATTTCAAATGGAGTCAAGGAAGCACTAGCTACTGGCCCCGGAGGCAGACAAAGAACTGAGGAAGAATTAAGGTTTGATACAGGATTTCAGGCTGCAAGAGGGGCAGAGTTTGCAGGTGCCGCAGTAGCTTTTTCTTCTGTCACTGGAGCAACAAAAGCCATTGCTGCATTTGCTGGCACAACTGCCATTGCTGTTAGCGGAGCAGTTGCCGGGGTTACACTGATAGCGTTTGGAATTGCTAAGGTAATTGAATATTGGACAGATTGGGATTATGAGGTAAGACGTTCTGCCGAAGAGTTGACTCAGATACGAGACAAGATTAAAAGTATTGAAGGAGATCTAAATAAGCTGAGAGACTTAGAGCTTAAACCCTTCTCCGAAGAAAGAATTGAAAAGCAAATAGACGCTTTTAGAGAGATTGCTGCAACATATCCAGAGCTAAACAAATTTGCTAATGAATATTTCGAAACCATTGCTACTGGAGCAAGTGGTGCAGATGCATTACTTAAAATAACAAAAGAACTAAGAGAAGAAGAAAAAAGACGAGAAGTGTCTCTAGGTAGAGCACAAACTAGATCAATAAGACAAGAAAGTAGAGCAGACAGAGCTACAGATACCATAAGTTCAATTCAAACTCTTGGTGGGTTAAATCAAGTTGGTCAAATTCTTGATATAGGAACCGCATTCGATTTCTTTACCGAAACAGACTTAAGACAAGCGGCAAGACAGCTTCAAAACTACAATCAATCATTGGCGGGTCAAGAAAACATCTTTAGAAGTATTGCCGGAGTTTTTGGTGCATTTAGACTGTCTCCAAAGGAAATAGAGGAAAACGAAGCAATAATTAAGGAAGCAGTAAATAGACAGCTTGACGCATTTACTCCAGAAATAAGAGAGGTAACGAGTCAAGACATTAGAAGCAGAGAAGACTTAACAAGAGTTAGACAAGAAATGGAAGCATTGATGGCAACACAGCTTGCTGCTGCTGCTGATGAAATAGAGAAAGCTGAGGGTCCACTAAAGGATGTTCAAACTCGATTCTATAACAGGTTACTACAAGAATTTCAGAATGGCTTTGCTTTAATCAACTCTAAGCTTGTTTTTGAGGTTACTGGAGACGTTATCAAAAATGCAGATCAATTGGACCGAGCATTAGCTGGTGTTTCAACAAGATTTGATATAATTGCAAAATCTACTGATGGACTAGTTAAACAAATAGATAGACTTGGAAATGCTCTTGGGTTTGAAGCTAGAGAACAGAGACTTGCAGTATTAGAAAATGCTGCGACTAGACTTCAAGCAACTATAGATCAGGTTGACGAAAGAGGATTAACAACAACTGGAACAGCAAGGCTCTTAAGGGCCGGTGCTGATCAAAGAGGGGGAATAAATAGAGCACTAAGAACAGAAGGTGGCTTTGGAACACCTCTAGCTGGCGCAATAGCAAGAGAATTCTTTCAGGTATTTAGAAGAACTGGTGGGGCTGGTGAACCAACGGCAGTTCAAGCGGCATCAACGCAAAGAGGGAGACTATTTGGGGCAACTATTGGACAAGTTTTAGGTCCAGACCAACTTCAAAAGCTAATTGCCGGAATTCAGGCAACACAAAGAGGAGAAGGTCCCGGTACTGCTGCCGATCAAGTACAAAAGTCTATTGACATCCTAAAAGAAGCAATTCCTGAGATTGGAGATCAACTAGGGATAGAAGACCTTCAAGCACTTTTGTCTGCTGGAACACTGCTTCAAGATCCAAAGAGACAAAAGGAAGAAATAGACAAAATCGTAAAAGCTACTGAAAACTACAACAAGCAGCTTGATTCTTTGCAAGAAAATTATGCCAATCAGTTGAATACTCTTGGCAAGGAGTTTTCTTCACTAGCAGACTCTTATACATCAGTTATCTCAGCAAGTTCTGAACTTAGGTCAGCAAATCAACAAGTTGCCAATTCTGAGCTTGAACTTATTGATTTAAGATTTAGCGCTGGTGGAAACAAAGAACTAAAGGCTCAAGAAAAACTCGTCAAATTTAGAGAACTAAGAGAAAGACAAGAAGTGCAAATAGAGTCAAACTTAGTGAACAATGCTAGAGAAAGAGCGAACCTTGAGAGTCGTCTAATTGAACTTCGCAGAAGTGCTGGTGCTGATGAATCAGAAGCTATTCAACAAAAAGCAGAGCTAATAAAGAGGTCTGGAGATGAAGAAATAGGTCTTATAAACGAAAGATCTGCACTTATTAATCGTGAATTCAGCTTGGTAAGGGATCAGCTATCAGCAGTTCAAGCAGAGTCACAAGAGAGAACAGCTGGAAGACGAGCACTGTTTACTGCAGATCCATTTGATATTCAAAGACAACAAATTGCTTTCGATCAAGCAAGACAACTATTTGGTTCTGGAACCAGAACAGAAGAAGGGAGAACAACTTTTGACTCTAGACAACTAAGAGAGTCAGCCACTCTCCTTTCTAGAGACCAAAGAGACGTTTTATTGAAGTCTTTGGAAACAGCTTCGAAAACCGCAAGTACCGAAGAAGTAAGATCATGGGCTAGAGGTGTATTAAATGACCTATTTCAAGTTGGAGACATTGAATCAAAAAGAAAAAGCCTTATAGATCAACAAAGAGAGCTAATTAAGGAAAGAAAGCAAAACGAAGAAGAAATTAAGACAATTAGAAAAGATCAGCTAACAGCACAAGAAGCAGCAAACAAAATAATGAGACAAAGCGAAAAAGACAATATAGACAAATTTAAGGAAGCGATTAAGTCATTTAAAGAGGCGTCTGATGAAATGATAAACAGGTTAAAGGAAGATCTCGGAACAACAACGCAAGCTGGAAGAGAAGAAAGAAAGGGTGAGCTTAAAGTTCAAACACAAGAAGCAGTAAGCATTTTTGCGAATGAAGGAGAAAGAGCGGATTTCGCGATGCTTCTTGGAAAGGTTCTAAATTCAGGCATCACAGAAAATGGAAACACTCTTTCTGCACAGCAAGCAAAAACAGCCCTAAACTTTGGATCCGGTCCACTAGAAAGATTGTCATATGAAGACCTAACACAAGTAAGAAACCAAAATGAAGCCATTATAGATCTAATAGAAAAAACTGTAGATTTGTTGCAAAACCCAGAAAAGAGAGAAGTTCAAGTAGACAGAAGTCTAACGGTAAATTCGGTTGGCTTAGACGAAGATATGAGGTCTTTCATTCATGGGATAACAAAGAACAAGCAACTAAATAGACAAGAGGCAGAAGAGCTATACAACAAAGTAATAAAAAGAAAAGAAGACAAAGAGCTAGTTGATTAGGAGTAAAAAATGCCAGTAAAATATAATGACAAGTTTATAATTCCAGCGCCATTTGTTTCGATTAACACAGAAAAAGATCGAATTGGTGACGGAAGACAGTTAGGCGACAGGTACTCCATCTCAGTCAATGGAACCTTTCTCTCATACTTCAGTGGAATATATGACAATGAATCTGACAATCAAAAAGAAGACTATGTTAGTGAACAGGCACTTTCTCTCCTTCTCGACAAACAGCGAGAGCTAATAGATCTGTTTGCAACTGAGGGCAAAGCCCTTGAAATAATAGGATTGGACACTTCTACTTCTTCTGTTTTCTATCCAACGATAAACAGTATTGACTTTGGAGAGGGAAACTGGAATCAACTATGTGAATATTCTATCTCCTTACAGGCAAATGACATGGTTTCGTCTGGTGAGCAAACCCCAGATCAGTCCATATATACGCTTGCAGATGGATATAAGGTAAACAGTGCAAACGACACGTATCAGATGGACAACAATGATGATGGTTCTGCAACTATAACAAGACTAATTGAGTCTAATGGAGCACTTGTTTATGATCCGAACAATCCCGGTCAGCTGTTGAACGGAATTTATCCATGGCAGCAAGCTTCTGGCTGGTGCATAACAAGAGACTATGATGACATTGAAGCGTGGTATAGTGGAATTATCGACACAATTTTACCCGGATGGAAAGTCATCGACCAGCAAGTAAACATTGATGTAGGCAGAATGGATGGCAACTACTCCATTGAGCGTGGCTGGATTATATCTAATACTGGTGTTTATATTCTTGGAAAGGACTCGGATGAGTCTGAGGATATTGACACAGATATCAATACTCTTGGTCTAAATGTAAATGTGCAAGGACTCGGGTTTACTTCACCAAAGAGATATTCCCATGCTAAGACCTATTGGTCTGATGCTGGTTCTACAACAACAGCACAAAAAACCGCCCAAGTTAGAGCAGAATTCAGCGACATTGGAGCCGATACTGGAGGGTGGTACTTTAGGTCATTTGGAGAAAGTCAAGACAGAGAAGCCGGAACCGTATCCGCTCAGATTGATCTAACAGGACATTCTGGAGTTTTCCACTCGTATACAGTAGATGGGAACACAGAGTGGATTGGTCTTCCAGAAAAAACACTAGCTCTAAACGGAACAATTACTGG